>JAERMT010000730.1_pt1 | contig 16989 bp, 11 predicted proteins | sample 9267081 | NCBI WGS metagenome assembly JAERMT01 (sample SAMN17071939, study PRJNA684904) | human gut metagenome | isolation source: diarrhea sample from child under the age of five | host: Homo sapiens | place: South Africa: Mafikeng, Mafikeng Provincial Hospital | collected 2019-09
ACACGATGCCCCGCCGCCCCTACGAAATGGTGAAGGGGAACAGCAGGTTGCCCAGATTGCCGGCGGTGACGTCCAGGTAGATGCCGAACACGTTCACGTGGATGATATACGGCAGCAAAATAGCCACGATCATGAAGATCGGGAACGCGTACTGCTGCACCTTGTAGTACTTCGGCAACCACTTCACAGGCATGAAGAACGCGAAGATGGAGCTGCCGTCCAGCGGCGGGATGGGCAGCAGGTTGAAGAACATAAGGTACAGGTTGATCAGCGCGAACATGGGCAGGAACATCAGGTAGAAATAGAAGAACGCCTGGCTCTGCACCACCCACTGCGCAACGGGGGCGAACCCGTAGAGAACCCACGCGACCACGCCCGCCAGCACGGCGAGCAGCAGATTGGCGGCAGGACCGGCCAAACCCACGATCAAGTCGCCCTTGCGCGGGTCCTTGAAGTATGCGGGGTTGTATGGCACCGGCTTGGCATAGCCGAACACGGGCATGTTCATAGCCATGAGCAGAAACGGCATGATAACGGTGCCGAACGGGTCGATATGCGCAAGTGGGTTGAACGACAGGCGCCCTGCGCGCTTGGCGGTGGGGTCGCCTAGTTTCCAGGCAGCAAAGCCGTGCGCCATCTCGTGCAACACGATGGCGGGAACGAAGCTCAAAATCGAGCAGATGAGATAAGGAAGCTGTGTAGTCATAATCGCATTATTATAACGCCACAAACGCCAATGCGAAACCGATAACCGACCTGAAACCCATTCGTAACGCCAATAAGCACAAGCAAACTCGATAGACGCAGCACCGTGCAACTACGCAGCTCGCACGCAATCGCAACGCACAACACGTGTCCACCGGACGAACGCAAAGCGGGCGGGCGACCTTGGTGGCCGCCCGCCTGCTGGAAAGCGCTATCGTCTATCGCGAACTTATGCGTTCTCACGCTCGAACTTGTCCATGAACTGGACCAGCGCCTCGACGCCGGCCTTGGGCATGGCGTTGTAGATGCTGGCGCGCATGCCGCCGACGCTGCGGTGGCCCTTGATGTTCTCGATGCCCGCGGCCTTCGCCTCGGCGATGAACTTGGCGTCCAGCTCGGGGTTGCCCGTGACAAACGGCACGTTCATGAGTGAGCGGAACTCCTTCTTCGCCGTGCCGCTGAACAGCTTGGACTGATCCAGGTAGTCGTAGAGGATAGCGGCTTTCTCCTCGTTGAGCTTCTGCATGGCCTCAAGGCCGCCCAGGCCCTTGAGCCACTGGAACACCTTGCCGCACATGTAGATGCCGTAGCACGGCGGGGTGTTGGACAGGCTGCCGGCGTCGGCCTGCGTCTTGTAGCGCATGATGGTGGGCGTGAAGGGCAGCACGTTCTCGCGGATCAGGTCGTCGCGCACGATGACGATGACCACGCCGGCCGGGCCGACGTTCTTCTGCACGCCGCCGTAGATCAGACCGTACTTCGACACGTCCATGGGCTCGGAGAGGAACATGCTCGACACGTCGGAGACCAGCGGGATGTCGCCGGTTTCGGGCAGCTTGGTGTAGCGGTTGCCGTAGACGGTCTCGTTCTGGCAGATGTAGACGTAATCGGCGTCGGGGCTGAACGTGGGGCCGTCGACGTCGGGCACGTAGGTGAAGTTCTCGTCCTCGGAGCTGGCGATGCAGCGGGCGTCGCCGTAGAGCTTGGCCTCCTTGAAGGCCTTCTTCGACCAGTTGCCCGACACGATGTAGTCGGCAACCTTGTTCTGCATGAGGTTCATGGGGATGGCCGCGAACTGCTGCGTGGCGCCGCCCTGCAGGAACAGCACGCGGTAGTTGTCGGGGATGTTCATGAGGTCGCGGATGTCCTGCTCTGCGGTCTCGATGATGCCCTTGAACGCGGCGGAGCGGTGCGACATCTCCATCACGGACATGCCGGTGCCCTGATAATCGAGCATTTCCGCGGCGGCGGAGGACAGCACCTCCTCGGGGAGCACTGCCGGACCGGCCGAGAAATTGTACACGCGAGCCATGCTGAACCTCCTTGGGTTGACGAATGGGTTGCTGCGAACCCGCGAATGCGCGGGTTAGCGCCAGCCGCGGAGCGCAAGCGCGTTCCGCACCGGTCTAGTATGGGCCTTTCGCATGTTGAACCTACCGGCGATACGGGATTTAAGGGCAAACGGCGAAGGCGCTCCGCAGGCGGCGAGCGCGACGGCGGGTGCGGGCACGTGTGCGGCGGGCGGGCGACGGCCGGCGATCGGCGCGCGGACCGACCGCCGGATGTGCTTGACGGTGCCGCAGCTGATGGCAAACGCGCCCGTTGCCCGCCGCTGGCGCGAGAGCCAGCGGCTTACGCGGGCGGGCGTCAGCCGACGAATGGAGAAACGATGGGAACTTTACAGCTGTCAAGTCAGCTGTAAAGTTTTGCGGCATACTGCAGCGTCAAATAACCGCACGGAAGCATGGAGCGAACATGAGCGAGCAGGTCATCGAAAACAACGCAGGGCAAACCGGCACAGGCGCGCAAGCGTCCGGCGCGGCCGGGTCCATCGCGGCGCTCACCCAGGAGATCGCGCAGCTGAAGGAGCAGCGCGACGCCGTGATCTTGGCGCACTACTACGTGCCGCCCGAGGTCCAGGCCGCCGCCGACTACGTCGGCGACAGCTTCGCCCTGGCGAAACTGGCCGTCGACCTGCCGCAGCAGACCATCGTGCTGTGCGGCGTGGAGTTCATGGGCGAATCGGCGAAGCTGCTCAATCCGGACAAAACGGTGCTTCTACCCGAGCCCGCCGCCGACTGCCCCATGGCGCACATGATCAGCAAGCCCGACATCGACCGTGTGCGCGCCGAATACGGCGACGACCTGGCCGTCGTGTGCTACGTCAACTCCACCGCCGAGGCGAAGACCTGGTCCGACGTGTGCGTGACCTCCTCGAACGCCGTCAAAATCTGCAGCAACCTTCCGCAGCGCAACATCCTGTTCATCCCCGACATGAACCTGGGCCGCTACGTGGCCAGCCAGCTTCCCGACAAGCACGTCATCCTGAACAAGGGCTATTGCCCGCGCCATGTGACCATCAGCGTTGAGCAGATCATCGACCTGGAGGAAGCCCATCCCAACGCCGTGGTCATGGCGCACCCCGAGTGCCCGGCCGACGTGCTCGCCGAGGCCGATTACATCGGGTCGACGAAGGGCATGATCGAGCACGCCGCCGCGTCGGACGCGCAGGAATTCATCGTGTGCACCGTGGTCGGCATCATCCGCGAGCTCGAGCTGCGCACCCAGGGCACGGGCAAGCGCTTCCACTTCCCCGCCACCACGCCGCGCTGCGAGAACATGGACCTGGTCACGCTGCCGAAGCTGGCCGCATGCCTGCGCAACCCCGCCCCGTACGAGGTGCACGTCGGCGACAACCTGGCCCCCGCGGCGCGCCTGACGCTCGAACGCATGCTGGAGTACGCAACAAAGTAGGCGGCGAAGATGAGCGAAAAGAACGAGAAAGCTGGCGAAAAGGGTGCCGCATCTGCGGAAACGGTGGCTTCCGCTGCAGCTCGCACGCACATCGATGACGCATGCGAGTCAACCGGTGACCGATTGCAACCGGAGTACGACGGCGCTATCGAGGCGCACGACATCGCCTGCGACGTGGTCATCGTCGGCAGCGGCGTGGCGGGCTTGTACTGCGCGCTCAACCTTCCCTCCACGCTTTCCGTGGTGATGCTGGCGAAGACGACCGTGGACGAATGCGACTCGATGCTGGCGCAAGGCGGCATCTGCGTGCAGCACGACGACGCCGACTACGCGCCGTTTTTCGAGGACACCCTGCGCGCGGGTCACTACGAGAATCGCTGCGAGAGCGTGGATCTGATGATCCGCGCAAGCCGCAGCATCATCTCCGACCTGGTGAGACGCGGCGTGGACTTCGAGCGCGACCAGGCGGGCAACCTTCGCTACACCCGCGAGGGTGCGCACAGCCGTCCGCGCATCTGCTTCCACGGCGATATCACCGGCGACGAGATAACCTCCACGCTGCTTGCTCGCGTGCGCGAGCTGCCCAACGTCCACATCCTGGAGCACACCTGCATGGACGACATCCTGATCGCGCAGGATGATGGCGAGCGCCGCCAGCCGCAAACGCGTTGCCGCGGCGTCCTTGCGCATACGGCCGACGGGGCGCAGCTGCGTATCTTCGCAAGTCAGACGCTTTGGGCCTGCGGCGGCATCGGCGGCACGTACCCGCGCTCCACCAACTTCCCCAGTCTTACCGGCGACGCATGCGCCATTGCCGCGCGCCATGGTATCGCCCTCGAGCACATGGACTACGTGCAGATCCACCCCACCTCTCTGTACTCGACGCAGCCGGGCCGGGCGTTTCTGATCTCGGAATCGTGCCGCGGCGAAGGGGCGATGCTGCTCGACGCTAACGGGAAGCGCTTCACCGACGAGCTGCAACCGCGCGACGTGGTGAGCGCCGCCATATACCGGCAGATGGCCGCAGAAGGCTCGGAATTCGTGCGCCTCTCCTTCGCCAACATGCCAAAGGACGAGATCACAGGACACTTCAAGAATATCTACAAGCGCTGCCTGGAGGAAGGATTCGACATCACGCGCGAGCCCATCCCCGTCGTGCCCGCACAGCACTACTTCATGGGCGGCGTGCGGGTGGACCACAACAGCGCCACGGACATGCCGGGGCTGTACGCCGCGGGCGAGACCAGCTGCAACGGCGTGCACGGGAAGAACCGCCTTGCCAGCAACTCGCTACTCGAGTCGCTCGTGTTCGCGCAGCGCGCCGCGTGGGATATGTGCCGCAAGCTGGGCGTGAAGGCGCCCGTCGCGCAAACCTACCCCGAGCAGCCCTGCGGCGCCGACGCGCAGGCGTACAAGCGCCTCTGCGCCGAAGCCGAGCGCAAAGCCCGCGAAAGCGCAGCGCACGACGGACCGCAAACCGCAACGCAAACCAGGCCGCAAACCTGCACGCAAAACGCAGTACACGACGAGCCGCAAACCTGCGTGCAAAATGCTGGGCAAAGCGCGACGCGAACCGAGCCTCGCAACGCTGGGCAGCCCGGTTCGCAAACCGCAACGCAAACCAGGCCGCAAAACCCTTCCCCGTCCGATACCGATCGCACCGCAAGCTCCAAGGAGGTCGTTTGCGCATGAACCCCATCACGCTGACAACCGTGGCCGAGCCGCTTATCCGCCAGGCGCTGGCCGAGGACATCACCAACGAGGACGTTTCCACCGCGTCCATCATGCCCGATGCACGCCCCGCCGCTGTGGACCTGATCGCGAAGGCCGACGGCGTGCTGTGCGGCCTCGATGTGTTCGAGCGCACGTTCGCCATCTTGGACCCCGAAACCCGCATCCAGTGCTTCGCCGCAGACGGCGACGGCGTTTGCGCAGGCCAGACGCTTGCGACGGTAACCGGCGACGTGCGCGTGCTGCTGTCGGGCGAGCGCGTGGCCCTGAACTACCTGCAGCGCATGAGCGGCATCGCCACCTACACGCACCGCGTGGCCGCGCTGCTCGAGGGCAGCACCACTCAGCTGGTGGACACGCGCAAAACCACGCCGAACATGCGCGTGTTCGAGAAGGAAGCCGTCAGGTGCGGCGGCGGGCGCAACCACCGCTACAACCTCTCCGACGGGGTGCTGCTGAAGGACAACCACATCGCCGCCGCGGGCGGCGTGCGCAAAGCTATCGAGGCAGCGCGCGCCCACGCCCCGTTCGTGCGCGAGATCGAGGTGGAGTGCGAGACGTTTGCGCAAGTCGAAGAGGCAATCGCCGCCGGGGCTGACATCATCATGCTCGACAACATGGACCACGACGCCATGGCAGCGGCCATCGCGTTCATCGACGGGCGCGCGAAGACCGAGTGCTCCGGCAACATCGACGCGCACAACGTACAGGCAATCTCCGACCTGGGCATCGACTTCGTGTCCAGCGGCGCACTCACCCACTCGGCGCCCATCCTGGACGTGTCCATGAAGCACCTGCGCATGCTGGACGATAACGCCGATAGCGCCGCGACCGCTGAGGACAATGCATCGGTCACCGATATAAACCGGGAAAACGGGCAGTAGCCATGGCAACAAAATCCGAGGCCAGACGCGCGTCGCTGCTCGATGCGCTTCGATCAGCCAATGTGCCGGTATCCGGCGGCCAGCTTGCGAACACCCTCAACGTCAGCCGGCAGATCATCGTACAGGACATCGCGCTGCTGCGCGAGGCGGGCGCAAGCATCGTGGCAACCACGAAGGGCTACGTGCTGGCAGATGCCGCGCAAACCGCAGCTCAAAACGCAACGCAAACCATGGCGCAAAACGCTGAGCAACCGGCCGTGCACCTTGACGAGCCAGCCCGCACGTTCAAGCTGCACCACGAGGTCGAGCAAACCAGGGACGAGCTGCAGACCATCATCGCGCTCGGCGGACGCGTGCACAACGTGTCCATCAGCCATCGCGCCTACGGTCGCATCACCGCGCCTTTAGAGATCGCCGACCAGGCGGATATCGAACGGTTCATCAACGATATCGAGAGCGGGAAATCCTCGCCGCTGAGCACCGCCACCTCGGGATACCACTATCACCTGGTATCGGCGCCAAGCACCGAAGCTCTTGAAGCCATCGGCCGGGCGCTCGCCGACAAAGGCTTCCTAGCCCCGCTGCTCCCCCACGAGCAGGAAGCGTAAGGGAGCAATCGCCCACGCCGCGCGCATCCGCACCGTATGCATCGCGCAAGCGAAGAGATGCTTCGCGACCGTGAGCGGCGGATGCGAACGTCATTTCACATCCTCGATCGCATACGCAATCCAGCGCACCCGCAAAACCAAAAACGGGAACGATACCTGCATCGTTCCCGTTTCAAAACCAACACGCCCGCGCTCCCGCCGGCGTGTTGCTATTCCCAGCTTTCCGGCATGCCCTCGATCAACATGAACCGGGTTGACCCGGCAAGAACCAGCTCGTCGCCGGCGTGCACCTCGACCGGTTCGGCACATGCGGAAGCGCCCGCGCGTGCCGGCTCCACCACTGTCTCGGAGCCGTCTTCGCCGCTGATCAGCACGGTGCCGTTGGAGCTTCCCAAGCCCTGCACGCACCATCGGCCCGCCTCGTTGCACCAGATGCGCAGATGATGACCCGACACATCGGGCTCCACATCGTTGACGTCGTCAGGCCCCAAGGCCAGCGCGCCGATTTCCACGCCGTCGGAAAGCGGCTGCACCCAGTGCAAACCCCCGGAAACCAGGCCTCCCACCATGCGCAAAAGGCCCAACGCCTGTGCCTGCTCGCGCGGGTCGACGGACGCCTCGCCGGGCTGCTCGGAGTCCATGACGTAGGCGGGGACGGTTTCCAGCCTTCCGCCGTGCACCGCCTTCACGTAATCGAGCACGTAAGCGCACGCCCGTTTCACGTTCGCGCTGCACCCCGCCGCCACGAACAGCACCATGGCAAGCTCAGCGCGCTCCTCGGCGCTGTAGCCCACGCCGCGAGCTAGGCGCTCCAGCACGTTGCGATACAGCGCCAAGTCCTGATGGCGCTCGCGCAGCGCCTGCTCCATTAGCGCACCGCCCTGGTCCGTGACCAGCGACAACGATTCCTCTGCCGACAGGCCCTTCCCGTCGCGGGAGCGCAGGCGCGCCGAAACGCGCAGAGCCGCCACGCCCCAATCGCAAAAGTAGCGGTCCTGCAACGAGCCCACGGGGGCATGCACGATGAAGCGCGAGACCCACGTGCGGTCGTCGCAACGCGACAGCGGGCTTTTGCCATCGGCAAGCGGGCGGCCGGACAGCACCAGGCGCGCCAGGTCCTTATGGCTGATGCCGCCATAGCGCTTCATGGTCTCGAACAGGGCGCCGCACGGCGTCAACTCCGTCGCCATCAGCCTCACGCTCCTTCGCTCAAATCGTCATCCAACACATCGCGTTTGCCCGTAAACCGGGCATTTGCGCCCGAAGCCTCGCCTGTGGAGTCATCGACCTCGTACTCAGGTTGCGAGTCGGCGCCGCAAACCTTCTGCGTTTCGTCCTTGCCGGCTTCGCCCTCAAGGGCTACCGCAGCCGCGCCCGGAAGCGCGTCGGCCCCATCGCAATCCCCCGGCGGCAGTGCCTTACGGCGAACCACCTGGGGCAATGCCACGTTCAGCGCGAAATCGGCCGCCATGAGACACCAGCCCGCCGCCGCTGCGGCCACCAGGGCCATGGAAAGCAAGTGCTGCTGAGCCGCCTCCTCGAAGCGCATGTCGGCAAGCACCTGCCACAGCGCGGCGAACGTGACCGCAAGGCCCGCCGTACCACGCAAAAAGCCCGCCGTGGTGCGCGAGCCACCGAAGCGCAGCGACAACCCCACCAGCGCCGGGAACAGCGCCGCCGTTACCACCGCAATTCCAGGAATGCCGTCCGACCAGGCAAAACCCACCGCATCAAGCGACGCTTGCGCCCCATTGGCAAGCACGGCCGCCGAGACCGCAACCCCCGCCAACGCCGCCGCCGCGATGCCCTTGCATGCCATGCGCACATGGGCCAGCGTGGAATCGGCAACGTCAAGCGCCGACGCGGCGAACCCGCCGGGCACGCACGGCACCAGCGGGCGACCGCAAAACGACCGCTCCACGTTGTCGGCATAGTGAATGGAGAACGACGACAGCGCATCGCGAACCGCCGCAGCATCGGGGCGATCGGATTGCCCGCGAGCCAGGCAATCGCCCAACACGATACCCAACTGCTCATCCACGAAGGACAGCGCCTCAGCCGCCTCCGACACGCCCATCGGTGCAGACAGCTTGTCCTGCGCATGCTGCACCGCAACCGCCACCTCGGGTTCGCGCGCAAGCGCCTCGAGCAGCTCGTCGGCCCGAGCGTGTGCCATCACCGCAGCCGGCGCGGGAGCCGTCATCTTCGCGCGATACGGCGAAACGGGCGCCCCATCTTCCCCAACCGCATGCAAATCGTAGGGGGCCTGCCCGCACGCCAGCTGGTACACCACGCTTGCCGCGGCGTACACGTCGATCGCCGGCGATTTGCGCAACTCGGCCAGGCCCGGAATGTCATCGCTGAGCATCTCGGGCGGCGCGAAATCAGCTGTAGCGCCGCGGAACACCGCGTTCTCGCTGGTGAACGATGTGGAGCGCGACTCCGATTCGGCCGACGACCCGAAGTCGATGAGGTACAGATCGAACACCCCCTCGTCCACCTGCTGCTCCAAGGACAGCCGCGACGTGCGCACCATAACGTTGCGTGGGCTGATGTCGCGGTGCACGAACCCGCCTTCCACATACCCCATGCGCGCCACCAGGTCGAACAGGTCGCGGCCCAGGCGCGCCGCCACCAGCGGGCTCACGCGGCCGCAACCGTCAACGGCAAGCTGCCGCCGCACGCGATCCGAGGTGATGCCCTCAACCCATTCCATGACGATGCACGGCACCCCGTCAACGGTGCCTCGGCCATACAGACGGGGGAAGCCCTTCAGCCCCGACAGCAGGATATGACACTCGTATTCGCGTTCGAACGCGGAACGCGAGGCGCGCACGCGGCGCTCATGATCATCCTCGGTTTCGCCATCGCGGCGATGCGGAAGCGAAAGCAGCTTGAGCGCCAGGTGCTCGCCCTGCGCGTTGCGCGCGTGCTCCACACGGCCCGTGCCGCCGCGATGGGCCTGCCCCTGCGACACGAACAACGTGACGAAACGACGCACGTAAGACGGCCGATCGGCATCGGAAAGCGAAAGCGGCGCGCTGAAATCCGCCACGCGCACCAGGCGCATGTCCTGAACAGCGCCCGACGAGGCGAGCGCGCCACCCTTGTTCACAAACCCGCTCATAGCCTGATACTCGCTAACGTCTCGTTCAGGCGCGCCGCCGCAATGCTATTGCCGGAGGCATCCTGATCAGCGCGAACGGGTTCCATCCAGCGATCAACCCCTTCCGCCGGGTTCTCGTATGCCAAGTTCAACCCCCACGCGTCGTAAATGACAGAGAGATACTGGTCCAACGCGATATACGCACGCTGGAGGTTGCCCTTTTGCTCCAGCCAGCGCGAGCCATCGGCGAACGCGTCAGAATTGCGCAGCAGCAGGAAGTCGGTGAGCGTTTGGCTGTCGATGGCCGCACACTCGTTGTAATCGCTTTGGCGAAGAGACCGCGACGTGCTCATGCAGTCGTTGTTGAACGCGGCAACGGCGTTGTTCACGCGCGCAACATAATCACTCACGCGGGCCTGATGGTCCACCAGCACGGCATACGCCGCCGCCTCCTGCTCGGCCGTGGGGCCGGCAGGCGCAGGTGCGGAACCGGAGCCGTCAGCGTTTCCTGAACCCGATCCCGAACCGCCCGCGTCGCCCGAACCGCCGGAGTTACCCGAACCGGAACCGGAGCCAGACGAGGGACCGCCTCCCGCAGGCCCCGAGCCCGCCTGCGACGAGCCGCCGGAAGCAGCGGAGCCCGACACGGAATCAGACCCCGATGCAGCCGAGGCGCCAGCGATCTGCTGAGCACGGGTGAAAGACGAATCCACGGAGGAAGCCCCGGATGCTCCGGTCAGCGACGCAACGCCCAGCATGCCGGAGCCGGAGCCCGAACCAAGGCCCAAAGCTGCCGCAGCATCGGGCGCGGCGGCGTCGGTCTTGGAGGCCTCGATCGTCACCGGGCCCACCGCGCGCGTCGAGCCCACGGGGCCGACCTGAACTTCGCGCATCTGGTCGTCAAGCCACAGCGCAGATTCCAGCGGGATAATCACCGCGCTGGGCCTATCATCGGCAACCACGGCGGGAATCGCGGACACATAACCGCCGACGCCCGCAATCATCAGGGCGAACGATGCAGCCGAAAGCGCCATCATGGGACGGGTGATTCCAGGCTTCCACCGCAGCCTGCGCGCGCGGCGCGCAGGGCGATCGGTTGCAGCGAATGTGGGCGTGGGGCTAGGGGAAGGGCTGACAGCGCGGCCAGCGGGCGTCAGCTGCCCAGCGGGCGCCTGAGAGCGTGTGGCATCAGCGGTAGCCAAATCCGCCGTATCACCGACGGCCGAATCCGACGTATCATCGATTGCCAAGTCTGCCGTATCGTCGGTGACTAAGTCCGTCGCGTCGCCAGCCGCCAAATCCGCGGCATCGTTGGTGGCCAGATCCGCCGTATCGCGCTCGTCGTCGTGCGCGTTCTGCTCCGTCATCGCCTTCCCTCCTTTCCCCGTTCGTCTCAAAAGTCGCCGTTATGCCAGGCCGGGCCAGTTTTGCTGGCGCAAAGCCTCGTATGCGGCTATTGCAACCGAATTGCTTAAGTTTAAGCTACGCATGCCATCGCGCATGGGGATGCGCACGCAGGCGGACTCGAAGCGCTGCATAACGGCCTCGTCGAGCCCACGGCTTTCGCGCCCGAACACCAGCCAGGCATCCGGGCCGTACGAAACGTCGGCGAAGCTGCGCTGCACATGCCCCGTGAACAAGTGCAGCTCGTCGGTGGCATGGGCCTCGAAGAACTCGTCGGCGCACGACCAGCGCACGATGTCGACGTCGTCCCAATAATCGCACCCCGCGCGCGCAAGGTTGCGCTGCGTGACGGCGAAACCCATGGGCTCCACCAGATGCAATCGCGCGCCGATGCACGCGCACGTGCGCGCCACATTCCCCGTGTTCTGGGGAATCTCAGGCTCCACCAACACGATGTTGAGCATCCTTGCAACCTTTCGTTCGAACAACCCCGATTTTGCGCGCCTGCAGCCTCCCACCGAGGTGTGACTGCCCATGCGGGCGCCTTACCATCAACGCGCATCTGCCCGTTTCAAGCCTTTGGAAAACCGCGACGCACCGGCGTCCGCAGCCCCAAATGACCGAGCCCCGACGGCACCAAACGCCGCCGGGCGCGCAATCGCGCATCCGGCGCAGCGCCCCTACACGCCCACGCGAGGTCCCTACACGCCCATCGCTTCGGCCTGTTTGGCCATCTCCTCTTCGAGCTCTTCGTTGAGCATGAACCACTCCTCCTCGGCAGCGGCGATGCGCTGCTTGAGCTTGGAATGCTCGGCCACGGCATCCGAGGACGCATCCTCGTTGATGTAGAAGTCGGGGTCGGCCATCTTCGCCAAAAGCTCCTCCATGCGAGCGTTGTCGCGCTCCATCTGCTTGTCAAGTTCGGCGATGCGCTTGCGATGGTTCTTCAGCGCGGCGTAGGCGCGGTTGCGCGCCTCGGCCTCGCGACGCTTCTGCTCCTTGGTCTTCGGCGAGCTGCCGCGCTTGGCCGTCAGCTCTCCCGAGGCGGCAGGCGCAGGCGAAGCTGGCGAAGAAGGCACGGAAGAAGCGCTCTTCGACGCCTTCCCCTTCCCCGATCCGCCCTTTCCGGCGGGTTTGCGCTCCATCAGCTCGTCGACGAGCGACTCGTCGGTGGGCTCGGGCCCGTCGAGCTGGCCGGACTTGAACAGGTAGTAATCATAATCGCCGTCGTAGACGGTGACCTTGCCGGGTTTCACCTCCACGATGCGGTTCGCAACGCTGCGGATGAGGTGGCGGTCGTGCGTGATGAGCAGGATGGTGCCCTCGAAGCGGTTGAGCGCCTGCTCAAGCACATCGGCGCTGGCGATGTCCAGGTGGTTGGTGGGCTCGTCAAGGCACAGCAGCGGCTTGGGCGCCACGAGCATCTTCGCCAGCGCCAAGCGGCCCTTCTCGCCGCCGGAAAGCACGCTGACCTTCTTCTCGACGGCGTCGCCCTCGAACAGGAAGGCGCCGAGCAGGCTGCGCACCTGGCTGATGTTCCAACCCGGCGCCACGTGATCGAGCTCTTCGAACACGGTGTTGCCCGCGTGCAGCTCCTCGAGCTGATGCTGCGCGTAGTACGTCAGCGCCACGTGCACGCCGTAGTCGATGGTGCCGGCGTCGGGTTTCATGACGCCGGCGATCATCTTCATAAGCGTGGATTTGCCCGCGCCGTTGGGGCCCACAAGCGCCACCTTGTCGCCACGGTACATGGTGAAGTCGAAGTTGTCGTAGACGCGCTTGTCGCCGAAGGCCTTCACCAGGCCGCGGCAGCGCACCACCTCGTCGCCGGTGCGCGGGGGCTGCACGAAGTTGAAGTGGATGGGCTTCTTCTCCTCGGGAATCTCGATGAGTTCCTCTTTCAGGCGCTCCAGGCGCTGTGCGCGCTCCTGGGCCTGGCGGGCTTTGGTAGCCTTGTAGCGGAAGCGCTCGACGAAGTCCTCCAGGTGCTTCATCTCCTCAAGCTGCTTGGTGCGCTGCTGGCGCAGGCGCTCGATGCGCTCCTCGCGCGCCTTGAGGTACGCGGAATAGTTGCCCTTGTACAGGTTGACGCGGCCGTTGGACACCTCGGCCACGCGGTCGATCATGTTGTCCATGAACTCGCGGTCGTGGCTGACCACGATGACGGTGCCCTCGTAGCCACGCAAAAAGCCCTCGAGCCACTTCACCGACTCAAGATCCAGGTGGTTTGTGGGCTCGTCGAGCATGAGCACCTCGGGATTGCGGACCAGCAGCTTGGCCAGCGCGATGCGCATCTGCCAGCCACCGGAGAAGTTCGTGGTGGCCTGCTTGATGTCGCCTTCCTTGAAGCCCAGGCCGAACAGCACGCCGCGGACCTTGGCCTCGATGGTGTAGCCGCCCAGCATCTCGTAGGCGTCGCGCGCGCGGCCGGCTGCGGCAAGCTGACGCTCGGTGGGGTTGTCGCCCAGCGACTCCTCCAGTTCGCGCAGACGCTGCTCGGCTTCTAGGATCTCCACCTGCGAGGACATGACCTCCTCGAAGATGGGGCGATCGGGCATCTCGATGGCTTCCTGCTCCAGGTAGCCCACGCGGGCGCCCTTTGCGAACAGGATGCGGCCCTCGTCGGCGTCCTCGCGGCCGCTGATGATGTTGAGCATGGTGGTTTTGCCGGCGCCATTGGGACCTACGAGCGCCAGGCGGTCGTATTCCTCCAGCTTGAACGTGACGTCGGAGAACAGCGTGCGCCCGCCGAACGACTTCGACAGATGCTCAACCTGCATGATCATGATGCGACAACTCCTTTAGCGCTAAAACGAACCTACGCGAAGGGAGCGGGCAGCCAACACCGAGAAATGAACGCAAAAACGGATACCCCCGCAAAGAGGGAAATCGACGCCCTTGCAGACGGGGGATCCGCCCGAGGACCCCTTTCGAGGCGATCCGCTCGGGATAACCCATCCCGCACAATCCGCTCGAAGGAAATCCTCTCGGAGATCCGTCCAAGAGAATCCTCTCAAGCCGATCCGTTTAAGGTAGCTCAGCTCAAGGGAATCCGTTCATATAAAAAAAGAACCGCCAACTTGCGCTGGCGGTTCTTGGAGCTTCATGGCTCCCCGGGTAGGATTCGAACCTACAACCCTCCGGTTAACAGCCGGATGCTCTGCCGTTGAGCTACCGAGGAATTTCTTCGGTGCGCTTCGTTTCCTTGGCGCAAGAAAGTATTATAGACATTTCAATTTTCGGCGCAACCCCCTTTTTCAAAATTTTTTTCAGTAGCCGATTTCGGGGGCTTGCCTTGATTCGCAAGTTCAACCGAACGCTTCGATTTCGTCATTGAACTCAGCCGGACAGGTACGGCTGAGTCTAGGGGTTTCCCAATCGGCCGCGACGACGCCCAGACACCGCCGGGCAAATCGCAGCCGCCTGCCTTCGCCGTTCAGCAACACGACGCAAGCGCCGGCGCCGGGTACAGGCGCCGCGCAGCACCACGCGTTCTAGTAAATCCCGAATGCATTCCATAGCAGGACGTTCGCACCGATCATCAGCACGAGCGACCCGAACATGAAATACAGCGCGATGCGGTACACCGACACCGTCTGCCCCGCCACGGCGGCCGACGCCACCGCATGCGCGCCCGCCTGCTGCACGGGCACCTGCGCATGGGCGCCCAGCTGCGTGGTCCAGCCCTTCGACAGAGGCTCGCTCGAGCGCACCTGCAAAAGCTCCAAAAACGACAGCGCCGCCGCAAGGGCGAAGTACAGCCCGAAGTCGCAAATGTAGCGCATAAGGATGCCGGCGCCCTGCAAATCGAAGATGCACAGCACCACCGCCACGCACACCGCGCAGATCCACAGCGGCATGAGGCCCTTCGCCTTCAGGCCGTGGCGGACGCGCGGCAGCGCCAGCAGCACGAGCGTCATGGGGTACAGGAAGAAGTAGCCGCCGAACATGGGCTCGTAAATGGTGACGCCCTGATAGGCCGGGTCCATGTAGGTCTGGTGCATGAACGGGAATTGGCTGCCCAGCGCCGGGGGCTGGAACAGGTACGCGTACAGGCCGAACGGGATGCGGTCGGCGTGGAACCCGCGATGCGTCATGTCGTTGGTGGTCAGGTTGTAGTTCGCGCCGAAGTCGAGCGGGCTGCCGAAGCGCGCGAAGTTGTACACCATGACCGCTGCGGCGACCACCAGAAACAGCGTGAGCGCGGCGCGGAAGGCGCCCAAGCATGCTCGTCGCGCCTGTGCGTTGCCGCGGGCATCGCGCAAAAACGGCCAGAACAGCACCAGCCCGAACACGGCGGCAAGCACCATCTGCGGGCGCGCGGCAAGCGTCAGCGCGATGAGCGCCGCACCGGCCACCACACGCCTGCGGTCTATGAAGCCGCCCGTGGTGCCCGACACCCACAGCCCCAAACCCCAGCTGATCAGGGCCAGGCCCATTGCCTCGGGCAGGAAGTACATGCTGGGCGTGCGAGCCAAAATCAGGCCGCCGCCGGCCACGAACATCATGATGTCGAGCACAAGCAGCACGCCGATCGACGTGCGAGGGAACCACCGGCGCGAGATGCGCGTGAGCAAATACGCGATGCCCGCCACGTACGCGCAGTCGCAGATGGCGACGCCAAGCCACGTGGGGAATCCGGTTCCCGTAAGCAACTGCCACGGGACGTAGAACACCAGACACGGCAGCACACCGAAGTACACGTAGTATTTCCCCTGATAGTACGCGTGATCCCACAAGTACGGAACGCCGGCGGAATCGCGCGCTGCGGTGTCGTAGGGGTTGTCCATGGCCTGCAGCGCTGCCGAAGGCACGTCGTCAAGGTAGAAATGCCCCTGAAGCAGCGCCTGGGCGAGCTTTTGGTACTGAAACTGGTTCTCCGTGCTGGCGGTGTGCGTGATGGACAGGAAGTGCGTATTGGACATGACCAGGATGAAGATGACGACGCACTGCACGGCCACCAACGCGATGACCATCCAGCCCTGGCGCGTGATGCGGCCATCGAACACACGGCTGAACAGGACCGATTGCGGCCGAACGGCATACAGCGCCAGCAGCACCGCCAGGATAAAGGCGAAGCGCAGCGGGTCGATATCGAGCGGCACCTGCTGGTTCAGACCGATTCCCGTCACGGTCACCGAGCCCACGTCGGCCAGGTTCGTGATCGAGACGTAGATGGAATGGCAGTCGCCCGCCGGGTCCAAGCTGATATAGGTGCTGGCGGCGTCCTTCGGATCGACCGAGACCGCCGGCAGCTGATAGTAGTTCGCGTTGCCTTCGTCCTGCAGATACATGACCACCTGCAGCTTGCTGTCGGTGGCCTTAGCCGCCGCGGCGGGGTCATTAAGCTGAGGGGTGAAGTGGATGCTGCGGACGGTGTCGTCAAGGCCCGTGATCTCGAAGTAGTTCGCGGAGGCATCGAGCGTCAGCGCGCCTTCGGTTCCTGCCGCGACGCCGTTGACCAGGTACGTCCCCACCTGCGGATAGGTCATGGACGTGAAGAAGGCCAGGTTGAAGCCGAACACTTCAATGAGCACAGCGATCAGCACGCAAATAACAAGGCCGGCGAAACGCTTGATCGGGCTGACGTAGGCGCCAGCAGAGCCGGCGAAGCCCATGTCGCAGGTTTCGGAAGGCGAAGCCCAGCCTTGCTGCGGGCGCACGGCGCCGTGACGGCCGTGGCGCGCATACGAAGGCTGCGGCGAGTTGCCGGTATAAGCGCCGGCGGCAGCCGAGCCGCCCGGCATGCGCGTAGTCCCCGACCCACCGCGCGACCAGCGGCTATAGGGAGTGTTGC
>JAERMT010000731.1_pt1 | contig 16977 bp, 9 predicted proteins | sample 9267081 | NCBI WGS metagenome assembly JAERMT01 (sample SAMN17071939, study PRJNA684904) | human gut metagenome | isolation source: diarrhea sample from child under the age of five | host: Homo sapiens | place: South Africa: Mafikeng, Mafikeng Provincial Hospital | collected 2019-09
CCGAGCTGACCATCGTAGCGACACCGGCTGACGGCTACAAGTTGACAGCTCTCACTGCCAACGGCACAGACATCCTAGCGACGAAGAAGCTGAGCGTCAAGGAAGACACCGAGATCAAGGCAACCTTTACGAAGAAGAAGAACTACACCGTGACATTCACGAAGGAAGGCGAAGGTACGCTTACCGCTACGGGAGCCGACGATCTCACCGCTGTCCCCTACGGCACGGAGCTAACGATCAAAGCTACACCAGCTGAGGGTTACGAGCTTACTGCACTTACGGCCAACGGCACAGACATCCTCGCTACGAAGAAGATCGTTGTAAAGGGCGCTACTGAAGTCAAGGCGACCTTTGCGAAGAAGAGCTTTGCAGTCTCTCTAACTAAGGAGGGCGAGGGAACGATCACCGCTACAGGTGCAGATGATCTCAATGCTGTGGCTTACGGTACTGAGTTGACCATTGTTGCTACACCAGCCGAGGGCTACGAGCTAACAGTGCTTACTGCCAACGGCACGGACATCCTCGCTACGAAGAAGATCGTTGTCACGGATAATGTCACCGTCAAGGCGACGTTTGCGAAGAAGACGTTTGCCGTGAAGCTCACGAAGGAGGGCGAAGGAACGCTCGTAGCTACAGGTGCTGACGACCTCAACGCAGTTCCCTACGGCACGGAGCTAACGATTGCCACTACTCCATCTGAGGGGTATGAGCTTACGGCACTTACTGCCAACGGCACGGACATCCTCGCTACGAAGAAGTTCGTAGTCAAAGGTGCTACCGAAGTAAAGGCAACCTTTACGAAGATGGCGTTTGCCGTGACCCTAACGAGCAACGAGCATGGTACGATTTCGATTGTCGAGAACGTAGATCTCAAGGCGGTACCCTATGGGACTACCTTGACAGTTCAAGCTACGGGCAAGAACGATCAATGCGAGCTTACCGCCCTCACGGCCAACGGCACGGACATCCTCGCAACAAAGAAAGTTGTTGTCAAGGGTGCTACCGAAGTGAAGGCAACCTTCGTTGACCATACGAGTGTCGAGACAATCGGTGAGCACGATCTCCGCATCTATCCGAATCCAGCACAGACGTTTGTCCTCATCGAGGGCTTGCAACCAGCTAGCCAGGTATCGCTCTACAGTATGACTGGCGAGCAGCTGTACACGGGTCAGACAGATCGCCGAGGGACTCTGCGAATTGACCTAACCGCTCTGAGCGATGGTGTCTACCTCCTCGTAGGTGAGGGGTGGCAAAAGCGTTTAGTCGTCAAGAAGTAAACGATCAATCCTGCTTATTAGACTGCTGCATTGAAGTGAATGAGTATCACGTCAGTGTAGCAGTCTTTTTTGAGACTGTTGCATAAAGGCGAATCGCTGTGTTGCTTTCGGGATTCGGCTTCGGTCACATACGGAGGTATGCTCCCTTCAGACCTCACCCTCAGCGCCTTGCGCTTCATCCTTTCTGCAAAGTCAAGACAATCTTGCAAGCAAGATTGTGAGACTGTTGACTTTTCCAACAGTCTCACTATATATTCACCAATTCAAATAACAGATTTCACTATGAACAGATTCAACAAGTTAACCAACAGGCTCACCCTTATCGCTGTCCTTCTACTAGGGCTAGTGCTCACTAGCTGTGACAAGGAGCCTAAGCCGACACCCCAGACGGGTAGTGAGCGGATTCTCTTCTCCACCTCAATAATGAATGCGGACGGAGCCTCAGGCAATGGATACCTGCAGGCTATCGGCTCTATCGAGGCGAAGAAGTACGACAACAGCCGTGGCGTGCCGGTCGGCTTCGGCACGGAGCCAATCTACTGCGGGGATCATCTCTACGTCCTGCCCGACTATATGGGTATGGGCAAGGCTGAGCTCGTCTACTACACCGTAAGCAAGGAGTTGCAGCTCACCAAGCGTGGCACTATGGAGCTCCCAGGAGGAGCCGCTGCCTGCAATGTGGTCGAGGTCTCTCCTGAGAAGGCTTACATTAGCTTCCAAAACATCGGACAGGTCTGGGCGTTTAACCCCAAGACGATGACCAAGACGGCCGTGATAGACCTCAACCAGTACAAGCACGATGACACCAATGTGATGCCCGGTGCTATGGCAGTACGCGATGGCAAGCTCTACGTAGGGCTCTGTCAGATGGACTCCAAGTGGATGCCACTACACAAGGAGGTCGAGCTGGCACTCATAGACATCGCAACGGACAAGGTGGAGAAGAAGATTTCCTCCTCCACCTCGGGGCTCTCTGTCGCTACCCGTCCGATCGTGGCTAACTCGATCTTCCTCGATGACAAGGGCGATCTGTACATACTCTGCATGGGGAGCTTTGGCTTCAACCCTGAGTTCCCCGGAGGTATCGTTCGCATCAAAAAGGGTGAGACCGAGATCGACCCCTCATGGTCTATGAATCTCTCGGAGATCAACATAGAGGTCAAGGGCGTCCTACCCCAGACGACCAAGCTCCCCGCCAACTACATCGGATCGATGCGCTACGTCTCTGGCTCTAAGGCGGTCGCCATAATGGGCATCTATGCGCTTGACCCCACGAGCAAGAACCCCTACACGGCTCTCTACTGTATTCCTACAGTCATCGACCTAGAGCAGCGTACCATCCAGCAGATTGAGGGCATCCCAGTGTCCAATCCTCACGCAGTCGCTCTCGGGCGGTACAACGATCAGATCATGATCGGCTCGGCAGGCAAGGAGCGTAGCGGATTTTACTCCTACGATCCCAAGACAGGTGCTGTCTCCGACGGACCCGTCCTGGAGGTGGAGGGTAATCCTATTTCCTTCTATCAAATGAAGTAATTTAGAGGGTATAGGACACTAAAAAGGCGGGTCGCTAAGTCAGCGATCCGCCTTTTTCTATGGCTTGGTATTTGGAGACTGTTGCAAAAGTCAACAGGCTCACAATCTTGCAAGCAAGATTGTCCAGACTTTGCAGAAAGGATGAAGCGCACGGCGCTGAGGGTGAGGTCTGAAGGGAGCATACCTCCGTATGTGACCGAAGCCGAATCCCGAAAGCAACACAGCGATTCGCCTTTATGCAACAGTCTCGTTTGAGTAGAAAGACTACTCGGAGGTGAGCTTTACCTAGCGAGGCTAAGGGGCGCGCCTACCCTTTGGTAGCTGCCTGTACGACGTTGAGAACGTAGTCACCTAGCTGCTCGTAGTAGCCTACGAGGTCCATATAGCTTACGGACTCGGGGTAGTCGTACTTCTGCGTACGGACGTTATCCATATTTTGAGCTTTCAGCAAGGTACGCAGGTCGTTTAGCTGTTTCTCTAGTGTGTAGCTCTCACGAGCGTCAGCCTCCGTGAGCTTGTCACGACGGAGGAGTTCGGCCATCTTGAGTGCTGTCTCTGTGGCTATCATATGGATTTGGAGGAGGTTATTGCGCACCGTATCAGAGTAACTCTTACCAAGCTGGTGGTAGCGATTTATCTCGCGGGCAATTCCCACGGCAGCATCGGCGACGCTCTCTATCTCGGTTGCCACACGGTAGTAGACGAGGATGTCGCTCTGCGACTCACGGCCCAGCTCTGTATGTGAGATTTTGTTGAGATAGTCCGCTATTTCTACCTCGACGGCATCGGAGATGTCCTCCTCCTGCTCGCACTTGTTGTAGAGCTTCTTGAGCTCGATGGGATTGTCCGTCTTGAGCATACCCTCACAGTAGGGCATCATCTGGGCTACCCTACTGGCATACTCCGCCAATTCTTGCTGTACCTGTAGCAGACCAATCTCACCCGTGGGTAGGATACCCGCACGGATGTAGCGTAGGTGTGTCTGCTCTGTAGCACCCTTCTTAGACTTCTTCATTGGGATGGCTCGCTGGCAAATCTTGACATAGACTGGTACGAACCAAATCATAACGAAAGCGTTCAGCACGTTGAAGGTGGTGTGGAAGAGCGAGAGACCGATGGAGACCGTAGCAGCAAGGGACATAATCTGAGCCTGTATCGCTGCAAGCGATGGATCGGCGAGTATATCTGTCGAGGAGATGGCACTCATACTTGCAGGGTCATAGACCTGACTGAGACGAGAGGTGTACTCATATAGCTCGCGTGGATCTCCTACACCCATACTAACGAGCCAGTTCGCAATCATATTGGTAAAGGGATAGAAGAAGATTAGGACGAGTAGCACACCGAAGACGTTGAACAGCAGGTGTGAGAGTGCAGCTCGCTTCGCATTGACATTAGCTCCGAGAGCTGCCAGGTTTGCAGTGATGGTTGTACCGATGTTTTCGCCTAGAATCATTGCCGTAGCAATCTCGAAGGGTATCCACCCCTTCGAACACATGATGAGCGTAATCGCCACTGTGGCACTAGAGGACTGCAAGAGTAGCGTCATAACGCTACCTATCAGGAGGAAGATCAGGATAGACAGAAAGCCCATATCGGTGTAACCCTGAAGGAAGGCGAGTGCCTCGGGGTGGCTCTGGAGGTCTGGCATGGAGTCCTTAAGGAACTGCAACCCGAGGAAGAGTAGCGAGAAGCCTATCAGGAACTCTCCGAGCGAGTTGAGTTGCTCCCGCTTTGTATAGATAAGCGGTATAGAGACGGCAAAGAGCGGTATGGCGAAGGTCGATATGTCTATCTTAAATCCGAAGAGGGTGATGACCCAAGCGGTGACGGTCGTACCGATGTTGGCACCCATAATGACCGATATAGCCTGTCCGAGCTGGAGGAGTCCCGCATTGACAAAGCTGACGACCATCAGTGTCGTAGCACTCGAAGACTGCACCAAGGCTGTCACGAAGACACCCGTGAGAAGACCTAAGACGCGACGAGAGGTCATCGCTGAGAGTATCTGACGCATCCTATCGCCAGCCGCCTTTTGGATGCCCTCGCTCATGATTTTCATGCCGAAGAGAAAGAGTCCTAGCGAGCCTAGTAGATAGATAAAGTCAAACAGAGTAAACGTCATGAGTATATCGTTGCTTGTATATCATTATCGTGCGAAAGCTCCCCGAGCCTGAGCTACAGCCCAGCCAGAGACCAATATTCGTACCGCATTCCAAGGCGACTGAGCGACATCGTGTGACCGATTATAGTCTCTTGGTGATAGCTATTTCGTAACTTCGCAACGCAAAGGTAGCGATTTTGGACTGCTTAGCCTAACCTTTTCTACTAAATCATCTCAATTTCCCTCGACTACTTATGGAGAATCTATCGATATACTGTACTAATCTCGACGAATATCTCAGCGTCCCCCCTGGGGCAACACTCTACCAAATCGCACAGAGCTATCGTACGACACTTGGCTTCGAGCCAGTCAATGCACGGGTCAACAATCTCACCGTGGCACTCGACTGGAGGCTCCGCGAATCCTGTCAGGTGGAGTTCGTCGGGCTCACCGAGGAGAGTGGCCGGCACACCTATCTGCGCTCTCTCTGCCTCCTCTTTGCCAAAGCACTCCACGACGAGCTGCCTCACTATCACCTGAGCGTACGTCACTCTCTCTCGGGAGGCTACTTTAGCGTGGTCAAGTGTGGCGACAAGGGCATTACTGATGAGCAGCTCACCCTCGTCAAGCGACGCATAGACCATCTCATAGCTGCCGACCTACCCTTCGAGCGTCGCACCGTGCCAGCCGAAGAGGCGGTGCAGATTTTTACCGCTATGGGAGAGATGGACAAGGTGGATCTCATCACCTCCAGCGGTCAGCCCTACGTCACTTATCACTATCTCGATGGCTACCCAGACAACTACTACGGCTCGCTGCTTCTCTCCACAGGACAAGTCCAGCTCTACGACCTCGTACCCTATCTCGGAGGCGTACTAATCCGTGTACCTTCGATAGTCAAGCCGACAGAGCTAGCACCCTTCGAGCCACAGCAGCCGATGCGTGAGGTCTTTGACAAGCAGTCTCGCCTGCTCGACCTGCTCGATGTAAGTTATGTAGGTAGTCTCAACAAAGCAATCGGCACGGGACACTTCTCCGAAATCGTGCAGGTCGCCGAGGCTGCACAGGAGAAGGAGATAGCCGCCATCGCTACAGAGATAGCCGAGGCTTACCAGAAGGGCGTGCGCATCGTACTGGTCGCAGGACCCTCCTCATCGGGCAAGACCACCTTTACCAAGCGACTACGCCTGCAGCTTATGGCGAACTACCTTCGCCCTCACCAGATATCGCTCGACAACTACTTCGTAGCTCGTGAGTTGACCCCCTTGGATGACGATGGGGAGTACGACTATGAGCATATCGAGGCACTAGACCTAGAGCTCTTTGCCAGTGATTTGCGTCGACTACTAGCGGGCGAGCTGGTCGACATGCCTATCTTTGACTTTACCCAAGGGACCAGAGTCTATCAGAAGGAGCTCCTACAGCTTGGTGAGGGCGACCTACTCCTCATCGAGGGTATTCATGCACTCAATCCGCTACTCATCCCCGAGGACCTACAGCATCTCACCTACAATATTTACATCAGTGCTCTAACCGCCATCGGGCTGGATGCACACAACCGCATCCCTAGCACCGATATACGTCTCCTCAGACGTATGGTACGTGACCATAATTATAGAGGCTACTCAGCTATCGACACCATCAGTCGCTGGCACAGCGTGCGTGCTGGTGAGGAGCGATGGATCTTCCCCTATCAGCAGAGAGCCAACGTCCTCTTCAACAGTGCCCTCATGTACGAGGTCGCTGTCCTCAAGACGCTTGCCGAGCGTATCCTCTACCAAGTTCCCGCCTGTGTACAGGAGTACAGCGAGGCGCGTCGCCTACTTCGCTTCCTAGAGCATGTACGCCCCGCCCCCTTTGACGAGGTACCATCGACTTCCCTCCTACGTGAGTTCGTCGGAGGTAGTTCATTTCACTATTGACCCACAGCTATGAGTAAGAAAAAGAGCAAAGCACCCTCCACGGGTGGCATCGTCTACAGCACCGACCCCGACTGGACACCACAAGATGAGCGTATCGAGACAGAGACCCTCCCAGCCGCACAGCAACGACTACGCATCGAGTACTCACGAGCTGGTAGAGGGGGTAAGGAGGCACTAATCATCAGAGGCTTCGTCGGCTCTGACGGCGACCTCTCAGACCTCGCCCGACAGCTCAAACAGTCGCTCGGCTGTGGTGGCTCCACACGTGATGGAGAGATATTAATCCAGCAAAACAATAAGGAGAAGCTCATCGAGCTCCTTCAGTCCAAAGGGTACAAAGACACGAAGTAAAGCATCCCCCATCCTGCTATGTCTATCGAGAAAACCTCTATCCTAGAAATGCAGCGTCTCACCACCGAGGAGTATCACACGGCGCCCAAGGTGCCACTCACCATCCTCCTCGACAATGTGCGCAGTATGCATAATGTCGGCTCTATCTTTCGTACGGCAGACGCCTTTCGCCTCGAGGAGCTTATTCTCGTTGGCATCACAGGCTGTCCACCGCACCCGCTCATTCACAAGACAGCCATCGGTGCCGAGGAGGCGGTGCCGTGGCGACACCTAGGCTCCGCTATCGAGCTACTAGAGCACTACCGACAGGAGGGACGCACCATCCTCGCCCTCGAGCAGACGCATCAGAGCATAACCCTTGGCAACCAGCCTCCGCTAGACGACCGTGGAGCCGTACTGATTGTAGGTAACGAGGTGCATGGGGTCTCCGACGAAGTTATTCAGTATGCCGATTACTGTCTGGAGATACCTCAGTACGGCACCAAGCATTCGCTCAATGTGAGCGTCGCTACTGGCATAGCTATCTACGACCTCTGCACACCTTATCTTGAGACGCACCACAGCTTAGATTAGCTGTCACTACCCTTCTGAAACTATCGATGATAAAGGCTGTCAATTGACAAGCTCTTAAAGCTAAATTTGTATCTTTGCAACCACCTAGTCGTCTGATCCGATAGTAAGCTAGTCTTGGCTAGTCTCGATGAAGGCTGTCGGCACTCTAACCAGGATACTATATATTATAGTGCATGAACCCAGTACGAAGACGTCGTAAGCTCTTTTGGACTCTCATCCTAGTGCCTCTGGCATTGATCCTGCTTCTCATAGGGGCGGCCTACTTGCCTAGTGTGCAGCGCTGGGCAGTCGGACGACTGGTCCAGACACTCGAGGAGCAGACGGGCTGGGAGATTAGCGTAGAGGAGATGCGCATTAGCTTCCCTCTGAGACTTCGTGTCAACAAGCTTCTGGCGACAGAGGGTGCTGACACGGTTCTTTGGGTCAGTGAACTTCATACCAGTTTGCCACTTGTACCACTACTCAACAAGCGACTAGAGGCTCCCCGTCTGGAGCTGAGCGATGCGCTGGTGGCGATGCCTCTGGATAGTCTCAACCGTAGTCGTATCGATGCTCGTCTGGGGCGTATGGAGGCGGGACATGTGCAGGTGGACTTGAGCTCGATGGATATAGATATTGCGGCGGTCTCTCTAGCGGATGGCTTCTTTGCTTATACGCAGGTCGACACGACCGAAACTAGCGAGCCGGGACCTCCTATTAGTATTGATGTGAATCGGATTGACCTGACCCGCTTTTCTAGCTATATACATCTCTACCCCTCGGGCATTCATACGGATGCGCAGATTAATAGTGGTTCCGTAGATAGATTGCTGGTCGAGATACCCGACTTTAACCTACTGATTGAGCGGGTCGATATGGATCTCGCTCGGGCGACATACGCCAGAGACACCGCTCATGTGGAGCTTCCCTATGTAGACTATAATCATATGTCCTACCACGATGCGCTGGTAGATCTGGAGGACCTTTACATCGATAGTCATGGCGTGCTGAAAATGGACATCAACCAGCTAGCCATAAAGGAGCAGAGCGGTGCTCAGGTAGATAAGTTCGAGGGTTACTTTGAGCTGGCAGATAATGTGGTGAACATGCGCAACTTCGCCTTAGCGACCCCTCAGAGCCAGCTCTCGGGCGATTTAATCTTGCCCTTATCTCTCTTCCAAAAAGATCGAAAAGCACTAGTCACCGCTGATCTCAAGGGTACTCTGGCACCGCAGGATATCTACTACTACACACGCATTAGCCTCGATAGCATGCTCTACCGCACGAGCGACTACAAGCATCTGGCTGACGTGCCGCTCACGATAGACCTACGCTCACGAGGGTCACTCTCTTCACTGGACATATACAACCTAGAGCTACAGCAGGAAGGCTTCTTCACTCTATCTGCCACTGGTCATGCGACCGATCCGCTTGATGAGCGGCGACGTGTCGTCTCACTACAAGGCTCCGTACAGACCGGTCCTGCAGCCAAGCTACTCCTCGCCTTGGCAGGACTGAAGGAAGGCTCATCCTCTGTGACCCTCCCCGATCGAATGGACTTAGACCTCGACGGCTCACTCCACGGGGAGCAGGTTAAAGCTGACCTACAGCTAGGCACCCCTAGAGGATCGCTCACACTGCAGGGAGCATACGCGCTCCGACAGCAACGCTACAAGGTAGACGGAGAGCTACGCGGTCTTGACTTAGGACAGTTTATCCCGCAAGACTCCATCGGCATAGTCTCAGGCACCATCAAAGCGGATGGACAGGGCTTCTCCCTAAGCGACCAGCATCTGAAGGGACTACTGGCAGTCTCTCTAGACGAGGTGAACTACAACGCCTATAAGCTACGCGGTCTCTCTCTCAGCGGATCGCTACAAGGAGGTGCTCTATCGGCTACTTTGAAAGCAGACGACCCCTCGGCTCAGCTGTCCGGTACGATAGAGGGAGACCTTTTAACTGCAGGAGGTCGTCCGACCATCGGAGGAAAAGCGGACCTCAATGTGTCTCATCTAGACTTGCAAGCTCTCGGCTTAAGCGACAGCATCCTAGAGGGGCGTGTGAGACTGACGGCCGACTTCTACAGTGACTTCGCCGAGACGCACCTACTTGATGGACAGCTGACGGGACTACACCTAGCGATGGGTGCGCAGGAGATGGAGAGTGAGCAGATCAATCTTCATCTAGCAAGCGATACAACGCAAGTCACGGCTCAGCTCTCCGGAGAGGATATAGACTTGCGTGTGGCAACGCAGGAAGGGTTAGGTTCGCTCTTGACCTCCATCACGGGTGTATCCAAGTGGGCTGGTAGTTATCACTTTGATACTCCTAGCCTGACCGCATACAGCGACCTCATGGCAGTTCTCCCCAATGCTCATATCTCGCTACATATGGGCACAGAGCATCCACTTCAGACTCTGTTAGAGCAGTACAACATCTCCTTAGAAGCACTCGACGCCGACCTACTCACTAGTCCAGACTTGGGGATTAATGGACGTATCCAGCTACATCAGTTGCAGTACGATACGCTCCAATGCGACGAAGCTTTGCTCCAGCTAACAACGCTCTCGCCGAGCCGTCCAATCCTCTTCGACCACCTAACCCATGTGAGCCAGATGCTACCCTCTGAGTCGATGCGCCCACTCCTGCTATCCAATCTCTCCAGTCAGTTTAGCTCAGACAGACAGGACAAGTACTACAACCATCCCTTACTGCAGGTAGATCTCACGCTAGAGGGCGACCGACGAGAGCACCAGCCCCCTTACAAGATCATCGGTTCGGCGCAGACTGACCTCGTGGCGATGAACCTTGACCTAGACTGGCTACGAGACCACGAGCTTTACTACAGCTTAGGGGCTAGTGGTTACTACAACGCTCACGGCTTTGGCATCAGTCTTTCTAACAAAGATATCTACCTGGCGGGCGAACAACTGCGAGCCAATGAGGACAACGCGCTCTTTTACTTTCACAAGGACAACCAGATTTTTGCAAATCTAGAGCTAACGAACCCTCGAGGCACCAAGATTTCACTACATAGTGATCTGGACGAGCCAAGTAACGTACAGAGTCTCCTCTGCAATGTCCAGCGTCTGGAGCTGAGTGACCTATCCCGAGTCTTGCACCTACCTCGTATGAGTGGACGCACCTTTATGGACGTACGTATCGAGCGAGTGGATGACCAGTACCGTGCTACGGGCGATCTCTCGGTCAATGAAATGACTTATATGGATGGTAGCTTGGGCAACGTGAGTGTCGCCTTCTTCTACGAGCCTCGTGACAATGCCTCGCACTATGTCACGGCACAGGTCAGTAGCAATGGAAATCTAGCCCTCACAGCCGACGGTATCTACCATAGTCGTGAGCAGAAAGAGGCGCTCGATATGAAAGCGACGTTTGAGTCTTTCCCCTTGAGACTTGCCAACCCCTTCCTAGGAGGCAATCTAATCTCACTAGAGGGAACACTCGATGGGTCACTCGCCATAACGGGTACGCCTAAGAACCCACTCCTCAATGGTCGTCCTCATATCACCGACGGTTCGATAGCACTCGCCCTCACAGGCAATAAGTACAACCTCGACAGCCGTCCGCTTCCCATTAGTCAGAGTCGCCTGACACTAGAGGACTACCAGTTGACCCTCCAGGGTAAAGAGACATCGCTCTACCTAGATGGATGGATCTCACTCTTCGGGCCCGAGGCTCTCAAGAGTGACCTACGCCTCTACGCCGACCACGCACAGGTGATCGACAGCAAGTATCACAACAAGCAGTCTATCTATGGTCGTGCTATACTCTCTGCCGACCTGCGCCTACAGGGCTATCTCACAGCACCTCAGCTACGAGGCTCAGTGACACTCCATGGGGGTACCAATGCAACCTACGTTATGTCGCAGGCAAGCATCAAGGCGCAGGACAACATGTCCGGTGTCGTAGAGTTTGTCAACCTAACGGACAGCGTTGCTGAGGAGGCACCCTCGGAGCTACGCACGCATACCCTTGGGCGGATGGACTTATCCGTAGCACTCCATATCGAGCCTGCCGTACAGATTGGCGTCGACCTCTCCTCTCGTGGGCAGGACTACGTACGCATACAGGGTGGCGGAGACCTCCGGCTCAAGTACCCGCCACTTGGCACGATGAGTCTCGTGGGTCGCTACGACTTCAACGGAGGAGAGGTGCAGTACGAGTTCCCCGTCGTAGGGCGACGCCACTTTGACATCAATCCCGAGAGCTATCTCGTCTGGAGCGGAGAGCCTATGGATCCCTATCTACACTTCATCGCTTCACAAAAGGTTCGGGCCGATGTCACCGAGGGCGACCGCAGCCATAAGGTAGACTTTGAGGTTTCCATCAAGGCAGATGAAAATCTAAAGGACATGTCTCTCGCTTTCGACCTAGCAGCTCCTGAAGACTTAGGTACCCAGACCAAGCTCTCTGCCATGAGCGACGAGGAGCGTGGCAAGCAAGCGGTCGCTATGCTAGTCTCTGGCACTTTCCTCGCCTCCGACCTCGGACAGATGTCTGTCGAGCAGGTACTCAGTAGCGTCGCTATGAGCGAGCTCAACAACCTCACGGGCAAGCTCCTCCAGGGCACCAATCTCTCCCTGGGCATGGAGCTGGGAGGATACGACCAGTCTCAGCTACAGCAGACAAACTACACCTATAGCTTCAGTCGTCGCTTCCTCAACGACCGCATACGCTTCGTCATAGGAGGGCGTGTAGCCTCAGGCAATCTGCCGACCAACTACGAGCAGACCTTTATAGACAACGTGACCTTTGAGTATCGTCTCGATGAGGCAGGACGCCAGTATGTGACGCTCTTCCACCGACGCAACAGTGACAATATGCTCGAAGGCATTGTCACCGAGACGGGTGCTGGTTATCTGGTCAAGCTCAAGACACGACGCTTCGTCGACCTCTTAGACCCGCGCAACTATATGTGGTGGCAAAAGAAAGAGAGCTCAGCCAAGCTTGCAGAGGATACTCCGGATAGCTCCACCGACAGTGTCTCTCATCCAGTGCCCCTACCGCCCGATACTGTAACCTCAACCACACACGCCCCACAGCCATGAGTCAGACAGACCGCATCCCCCGCCTAGCTCACCCGCTACTCTTCCTACTCGGGGTGCTACTACTCCTGAGTAGTAGCTGCTCGGTGACACGACACATCCCCGAGGGCGAGCTACTATATATAGGTATCGGCAAGACACGCATCGAGGGAGACGACGGCAGTGACGCAGCTGACCGTGCTATCTCTAATATGGAGAAAGTACTCAACGTCCCGCCCAATGACGCCTTCTTCGGTAGTGCTCGCTCCCGCTTTCGCATCCCCATCGGGCTATGGTTTTACAATGGCTTTGTCAATGATAGCACATGGGTGGGCAAGCGTCTCTACAAGCTCTTTGCCGAGGAGCCCAAGCTCATCAGTGACATACGCCCCGACATACGCGCCAAGCAGTCTCAGTTCATCCTACATGAGCACGGATACTTCAACGCGCAAGTGACCGACAGCCTAGCCATCTCCTCTAGCGACTCACTCCAAGTGAGAGTCTACTACAAGGCAGACCTCGGGACACCCTACTACTACGATAGCATTAGCTATATGGAGCCGTGGCTATTCGGCGATGGGGAGGTGTTCAGCCACGAGGAGCACTCTAGGATTCGGAAGGGAGACCAGTTTAACTTTGCTCAAATCCTGAACGACCGCTCCATGCTAGTCTCCTACCTGAGAGACCGTGGCTACTACTTCTACGCTCCCGACTTACTCACCTATCAAGTAGATACAGTCAGTGCCCCTGGCAAGGTCTATATGCAGGTGAGAGAGCAGAGTGGCTATCCGAGCTACACCTTCGAGCCGTGGCGCATCGGCTCTATCCATGTCTTGCTCTCCGAGGATGACCGGCAAGCTCTGACAGACACCATGCAGGTCGAGGGCATCACGCTACACTACCGTGATCATCTGAAGGTACGTCCCTCCGTCTTTACCAACCGAGTGCAACTACAGCGGGGCAAGCTCTACTCGCAGACTCTCGAGCAGAGTACACGTCAGGCACTCCTGGGACTAGGTGCCTTCTCCTATGTCGACTTGCAGTTTGTCGCCAGTGATACGCTGCACAACCTCCTAGACCTTTACATAACCGCTGAGCTAGACAAACCGTGGGATAGTACGCTCGAGGGAGTCTTCACCAGCAAGTCCAATAACTTCATCGGGCCAGGTGTCTCCCTCTCCCTCGGACGTCGCAACCTCTTCGGCGGTGGAGAGCGTCTCTCACTCGACCTCTCGGGGTCCTATGAGTGGCAGACCAATCGCACTCGTAGTGTCCGCAACGTATCCATCTCGGATATCAATAGCTACGAGCTGGGCGCCAATCTCAACCTACAGGCTCCGCGCATCTTGCTTCCCTGGCTTTATGATTTACGCCTCACGCACGATGTGCAGACCAACTACAGACTCTCAGCCTCTATGCTCAATCGCGCTCGATACTTCCAGATAACCTCTCTGGGACTCACAGCCAGCTATAGAGTACGCAATGCGCAGCATCAGCATGAGATTACGCCACTACGCATCCACTACAACCGCTTATCGCATCAGTCGGAGACCTTCGAAAACATCATCCGTGAGAACCCCATCCTAGGGCTTAGCTTGCGGAGTCAGCTCGTCCCCCAGATGAGCTATCGCTACACCTTTGACAATATCTTCACCGGGCTGGGGAGCCATCACCTACATATCGACCTATCCGTCTCGCAGGCTGGTAACATCCTCAACGGTGTCTACTCTTTAGCGGGCAAGAACTACCACGAGACCAAAACACTCCTCGGGGTCCCCTTCGCACAGTTTGTCAAAGGCACCGCAGAGCTTCGCTACACCTATGGCATCGACCGCAACCAGAGCTTAGCACTCAGAGCTGGTGTGGGTGCCATCTATAGCTTCGGCAATATGAAGGTAGCTCCGTATGGTGAGCAGTTTTATGTCGGTGGTGCCAACAGCATCCGCGCCTTTACGGTTCGGAGCATCGGCCCTGGGCGGTTCGTACCGCGCGACAGTCGTTACGCCTTTATGGATCAGACAGGTGAGTTCAAGCTAGAGCTCAACGCTGAGTACCGCTTCCGTTTGGCGGGCAACCTGCACGGTGCCTTCTTCCTCGACTCGGGCAATATATGGTTACTACGCCCCGACGAAAACCGTCCTGGTGGCTCGCTCCAAGAAATCACCGATGCCAAGGACTTCTTCAAGCAGCTCGCCCTAGGTTCTGGTGTAGGACTGCGCTATGATATGAACTTCCTCGTCATACGCTTTGACGTGGGTGTCGGGCTACACCTCCCCTTCGAGACTGCGCGTCAGGGGTACTACAACCTGCCCAAGTTTGCCAATTCGCTCGGCTATCACTTTGCCGTCGGCTACCCCTTCTAGTAGGGCTACTGGCACACCCATTTACCGCTTCGGTTCTTCAGGCGTAGGCACCGCCTCATAGGCTCCAAGCGTGTAGCCACCGCGTGCGTTGACCCGTCGAGGCACGCCCATACGGTCTAGTCCGCACGCTACTGGAGCTATCGGCGATAGGCTCTGCAGCCCCACCGCCTCTACGGGGTGAAAGTCAAAGTGGAAGTGATACGGTGCCTGCCTATTGCTCCGCTCCTTGTAATCCTTGCCCAGCATCCAGTAGCTATCGACAAAAGGATGGTTAGCCCGATAGCTCGTGGGGAAAAGCTCCTTAACCAACCGACTAGCAGCAATCGAATCCTGCTCCAGTCGTACATAGCACTGCTGCAAATCCAGCTGCCTCTGCACGGAGGGATGCCATGCCAGCTCACCCGAGCGGCGTAGCGTGTCACTCGTCATCGCGTACGTCTGCCGCCCGTCGACGATACTATTGAGCAGTTGCAGATGGCTTCCCCGACCGACATATAGTATCGGGTCACGCCTGTGCTCGAAGAGGTAATCGCACACCATACTCATCTGCACCGCCTCGACCGTTGCTCCCTCTAGGGATAAGCAGGTTCCGCCCACATTGCTCAGTTCACTCGTACGCAAGAGATAGCGGCCTCCAGTTAGCGTCAGCCCATTGCCCCCCATATTGGTGATGGTACTCGACTCGAGGGTGAGACGCTCTGCTGCAAGATCCGTTGCCTTGTCGAAGCGTAGTCCCTCCCGTCCGTTGCAAATGGTCGCATAACGGATTTCATTGTCCCGGCTCTCTGCCGTAAAGTGTATATAGTCCCACTGATTGGGTAGCAAGCGATACGACACATCCGTCGTTAGATTGTCACGTCTGATACCCTCGATGAGGATCGGATTACTCACACTCCCCGCCAAAGTCAAGGCACCTCGCACCACAATCCGCCCCCCTTGTGGCATCAGCAGATGAGCTCCCTCAGCGACCGTCAGCCGTGCGCCAGGCTCTATCGTGATACTGTCGGTAATCAGGTAAGGTCTCTCCGCAGCCCATAGCGTGTCCTTGGCAATGTGCAGATTGGGCGGTAGAATAGAGACATTTTGCCGATACCCTTCGATGCGAGTATAGCTCTTCCGTCCATTACAGCTCCATACGAGCGAATCGGTCACTAGCGTGGGCAAGTCCGAGTCACCCGCTGCAAAAGTTGCCTCGACAAAGAGGTAGAGACTATCTCGGGGCGGTAGCGTAATGTTATGTAGCTCCTGACCACTACGCCCATCCACATTGATGCGATACCCCTTGCTTCCCCCACTCAAGAGCATCACCTCGTCAAGGAGTAGTGGACCCTCGTGGGGGTTGTAAATCATTGCCACGTAGGTCGCTGAGGAGAGTGTACTATAGAGCGTGTCTAGTCGTATCGTATCGACCGATAGATAAGGCTGACTATCCTCCGAGCGGTCATACTGCCAGGGCGAGCGCGCGCAGGCCATCAGGAGGAGAGATGCACAGAGCCCGCACAGCAATAGGCGTGCCAGCAGGGGTATAGGTCGTTGAGAGGTCGTTACTTCGGTCATAGGCGTAGTCTATCTAGCCGAGAGCACCCACCTAGGGTACCCTCTACTAGAGCAAAAGTACTGAAAATAGCAATTGGCCCAACGACTCCCCTATCCGCTTACAGGGCTGACGCATTATAATGAGACTGTTGCAAAAGTCAACGGTTCACAATCTTGCAAGCAAGATTGTCTAGACTTTGCAGAAAGGATGAAGCGCAAGGCGCTGAGGGTGAGGCCTGAAGGGAGCATACCTCCGTATGTGACCGAAGCCGAATCCCGAAAGCAACACAG
>JAERMT010000732.1_pt1 | contig 16940 bp, 14 predicted proteins | sample 9267081 | NCBI WGS metagenome assembly JAERMT01 (sample SAMN17071939, study PRJNA684904) | human gut metagenome | isolation source: diarrhea sample from child under the age of five | host: Homo sapiens | place: South Africa: Mafikeng, Mafikeng Provincial Hospital | collected 2019-09
CATCCATGACCAATTGAACGATCTTGTCGATCACCGCATCGTCCTGAATCAGCTTCATGGTCTCCCGGACGATCAGATCTTCCAGCCAGTCCTTCTGTACGGTCTTTTTGTTGCAGCCCCTGCGCCGCTTGACGTTGGCGCATTTATAATAATAGTAGGTGCGTCCGGTTGCACTGGTTCCGCTTTCACCGAACATCAGCGCACCACACTTGCCGCAGAACAGCTTGGTGGTCAGCAGATATTCCTCGTCTGCCTTGCCACAGGCAGGGGTACGCTTGTTCTTATCCAAACGCTTCTGCACCCGGTCAAACAGGTCTTTCGGAACAATAACCGGAATTGCATCCGGCACAACGATATCCCGGAAAGACAGTTCGCCAATGTACCGGCGGTTCTTCAACATGGTGTTCACGCTGCTGTGGGTCATTCTACCGCCCAGCATATGGCGGACACCCTTGTCATTGAGAAAGTTTACGATTTCCACCATTTTATCGCCGTTGTCATACCGCTGAAAGGCTTCCAGTACCAGCGGAGCGGTCAGCGGGTCAAGATGATAGAACTTGTCCTCGTCGATTTTGTAGCCGATGGTTCCCGTACCGCCGGTGCACTTCCCTTTTAGAGCATTCTCGGTCTGACCACGAATCACCTTTTCAGACAGCTCTGCGGAATAGTATTCCGCCATACCTTCCAGAAGGGTTTCCACCAGAATGCCCTGTGAGCCCTCAGCTATGGGTTCCATAACGGAAATCAGATGGACACCGTTCTTTTTCAGGATCATCTTGTAGTTTGCGCTATCAAAACGATTCCGGGCAAAGCGGTCAAATTTCCAGACGAGAACAACATCAAACAGCTTTTTGCCGCTGTCTTTGATCATCTGCTGGAACTCCGGGCGATTGTCCGTTTTGGCCGAGAATGCACGGTCAATGTAGTGCTTGATGACCGTGATGCCGTTCTTTTCGGCGTAGGCAGTGCATTCCCGAATCTGCCCTTCGATGGATTCTTCACGCTGGTTGTCGGAGGAGTAACGAGCATAGATAACAGCAGTCATAGATTCACCTCCCTTTTAACGTGCCGCCTGATAGCTTTTCGCATACTTGTAGATTTGTCGTGCGCAGTCGAGGCTCATTTTGCTGGAATCATTGTGCTTGAGCCACGCATTCACATTGCCGGGATTCAGCTTCAAGTCCGTATAAAGACGATAGTTTGTCAGTTTCTTTTTCTGTTGAAGCTCTACTACCCGGCGATGGATCAACTCTTTCGTATCATTATCGGCAAGAACAGCATCCCGGACGGAACAATAGCTTCGCCAGACTTTCAAATAGCCTTCCGGCAATTCCAACGACTGGTTTTCCAGAAGCAGCAGCATTTGCGTCAGCGAATAGCGATTGGAAAGCTGCTCATACTCCGCAGCAACAGCGCTGTTTACGGTATAGCGAAGTAGAAGATCAACTTTATCAAAGGCCAGCGCATAGAGATATAGCGGCTCTTTCAGCCGGGGGTTATCCTGCAAACAGTCCGCCAATTTGTGAATGCTGGCAGTCTGACTGCCAGAAAGTTCTGCCACATACTGCTTCAAAAAGCCCTCAAAGGTCAGCTTTCTCACGGTCTCCACCTCTCCACATATTCCTGATATCGGATATAGAAGTCCCGATAACGCCACTCATTCAGGATGCTGGCTTTCAGCTCATCCTCATCGGTTGCAAGGTGTTCCAGCAAATTCCAGTCCAAAGAGTTCCGCACAGCTTCGCCCTCTACGTCTGCCTTGTCAGTATCCCGGAACGAGCAGAGCTTTGCAATCACCAAATCTTCCAGGCTGGGTGTGTAGAACTGCACCTTTGTACCACCAAAGGGTAGCGGCTGAAGTCGGTCTTGGAAGTTATACGGGAAATTGTCGATGTAGGCTTCCACATCGGTGTTGATGTCGTACTTGCCAAGCAAACTGTACAGTTCTTTCGGAACACTCAAGGCATCAATGTCATGAGTAGCGCGGGTCAGCTTTCCCAACAAAATGAACGCACTACCGCCTACAATCACCATCTGATAGCGGTCGTTATTGTCGATCATCAGGTCTGCGTCTTCGTCCAGACGTTCCAGACGCTTGCGGAGGTCATCTAAAATCATCTTTCCCATAAAACAGCCTTTCATATTTTCAATAATAGTATTTTCTAAAATTATTTTACAGGAAGGAAATCTGATTGTCAAGCACAAATCAACGACATTTCATACAATTCATACTACCATGTTGTCAGTCCACATCTCACACTGGCTAATGACCGTGCTGATTGCCGTATCATAATCTTCCGGTGGATACTTATATTTTTTCAGCAAGTGCTTCACCATCTTACGCATACTCGCACGGGCAGTTTCTTTTTTCTGCCAGTCTATTGTCCGATTTTTGCGCAACATTTCCGTAAGTTCTCTGGTTAAGTCAATCAGTTCACTGTTTTGGTAGAAATCCTTGATGTTTTCTGGCTTTGTCAGAGCATCGTAAAAAGCCAGTTCTTCCTGCGTCAAGCCCAGCTTTTTACCGTTGTTATACAGTTCTGTAATCTCCTGTGCCGTTTTCAGAAGTTCCTTGATGACCTCCTCGTTTGTAATCAGACCGTTATAGTAAGAGTTCATCAACTGTGTAATCTTTTCTGAAAACTTCTGAGACTGCACAACATTTGTCCGTTTATACAGTGAAACTTGCTCTGCCATAAGTTTTTTCAAAATTTCTACGGCAATGTTCTTTTCTTTCATTTTTGAAATTTCATCCAACACCGCCGGGTCAAACAGGCTGATATTTTCATCCGCCTGCTTGCTGTCAAACAAGCTGATAACGCCTTGGCTCTGGATACTCGCCTTTAGCAACTCATTGATTTGAGCATTGATTTCTTTCAAAGAAAGTGTCTTACCGCCACTCCCACCATACGTGATCTTCACCACCGTAGAACGAACCGCTTCCATGTAGGCTGCTTCGTGTCTCTCCTGCTCCGTGGTCATGCTAGAGCACAGAGAGTGCGACTGTTTCAGCAGCAGAGCTTCTCGCAGAAACAGATCTTTGCGCTTGGCTGCATTTGCGTCCAGAACAAAGTTCACTCCGCCAGTGACTAGCTTTGCCATCATCAACGGAGAACCGCCAATAAATCCGCTAAAATCAAAGCCGTGCAACAAATCTTTACACACCTGAAGTTTTTCCTGAAACTTCGGATATGCAACTTTGGCAATGTCCATATCACCATATCGGGACTGGTCACGCTTGGTATACTCCTTCATAGCGGCTTTGAGGGCAGATGCAATGCCAACGTAATCTACAATCAAGCCGCCCTCTTTGTCCTTGAATACACGGTTGACACGCGCGATGGCCTGCATCAGATTGTATCCGTGCATTGGCTTGTAAACATACATCGTAGCCAGTGAAGGCACATCAAAACCTGTCAGCCACATATCCACAACAATGGCAATCTTCATCGGGTCATCGTTGTCTTTGAATTTCCTGGCAAGTTCTTCTTTGTGAGATTTTATGCCAATGATTTCTTTCCAATCCTCCGGGTCATTGTTGCCACCCGTCATAACTACGCCGATTTTTTCGTTCCATGTCGGGCGCAGCTCCAGAAGTTTTCGATAAATCTTCATCGCAATCGGGCGCGAATACGCTACGATCATTGCCTTACCTGTCAGGAGATTGGCGCGGTACTTTTCGTAGTGGTCAACAATATCTTCGCACAGGGATTGAATGGTAGAATCTGCCCCCAGCACACTCTCCATCTGCCCCAGCATCTTTTTGCTTTTTTCAATCGTTGCAGCGTCCGATTGCTGTTCCAGTGCGTCGTAGGTCGCATCAATCAAGGCCAGTGTATTCTGGTCGAGGTGGAGTTTGATAACACGGCTCTCGTAGTAAACCGGACGCGTTGCGCCATCCTCCACAGCCTGTGTCATATCGTAAACATCGATATAATCACCAAAAACTTCACGCGTATTTCTATCTTTTGCCGAAATCGGCGTTCCCGTAAAGCCTATGTAGGTTGCATTCGGCAGGGCATCATGGATGATTCGGGCATTTCCAATGACCGTATGTGCTTCTTTTTCACCCTGTTCATTTTCTTTGATGATAATTTTCTCATCAAAACCATATTGTCCGCGATGGGCTTCATCGGCCATCACCACAATATTCCGCCGTTCGGAAAGCGGCTTCTCGCCACGCTCGAACTTGAACATCGTGGTGAAGATGATGCCGTTTGCTTCTCGGCCATCCAGCAGCTTGCTTAGATTGTCCTTGCTGGTTGCCTGTACAGGTGTCTGACGCAGGAAAGGTGCGCACTTGGCAAACTGCGTGTAAAGCTGGTCATCAAGATCAATGCGGTCAGTCACCACAACGATGGTGGGGCTATCCAAAGCTTCTTGCAGCAAATGGGCATAGAATACCATCGACAGTGATTTTCCGCTACCCTGCGTATGCCAGAACACACCACCCTTGCCATCCGTTTTAGTGGCAATCTTGGCCTTTTCGATAGCTTTTCGCACTGCAAAATACTGGTGGTACCCAGCCAAAATTTTAATCGGCTTCTGCCCATCACCGGAAAACAGGATAAAATTTTTCAGAATGTCCAGTAGCCGTGCTTTCTGGAACATCCCCTCATAGAAGGTATCAAACTGCGCATACGCGGTGTTTTCATAATCACCGTCTTTTGTTTTCCATTCCATAAAACGGTCAAGTCCAGAAGTAATTGTTCCCGCCTTGTTGGTCGAAAGGTCGCTGATTACGCAGATTGCATTATAGTAGAACATCGAAGGAATATCCTTCATATAGTTCCGAATCTGGTTGTATGCGTTTTCTGCACCCACTTCGTCCTTGGAAGGACTTTTCAGTTCCATCAAAACCAACGGCAAACCATTGATAAACAAAATAATATCCGGACGGCGGTTGTTTCCATTTTCCACGAAGGCATACTGGTTTACCACATAAAAATCATTTTTGTCTGCATCCGCATAATCAATCAACTTTACTACCGAAGACCGTTCTTCACCCTTGACTGCATATTTGACCGTGATACCGTTTTGCAGATAGTCCATAAAAACCATGTTTTTCTGCAACAGACTTCCAGCATCAAAATCATTCAGCTTCAAAATCGCTTCGTCAATCGCCACAGCCGGAAGGCTGCGATTCAGCCGCACCAGACAATCCCGCAAAACATCGTCCAGCAGCGGGCGGCTGTAATTCGTCCGGTTCATATCAGGAGCATAGATATGGGTGTAACCCATATTTTCAAACAGCTCTATGACTGCTTGTTCAAAGGTATCTTCGGTAAATGAAAACATGACTTTTCTCCTCAACTATTATCCGAAGTTGCTGTATTCGATTCTTGCGCAATGGCATTCACAATCTTTGTAACGATAGAATGCGCCGCTCTTTTTGCCACCGCACGTCCCATCGGCGTACCATTATCCAATGTATCCGTTAGTGCCAATCGAACTTTACTGAGTCCAATTTCCTTACGATACCAATCCGGCATCAGATTCTTTTGAATTGCAACGTAACAATCATCAAAAATTTCTGGATGCACAGCATTATGCAATGCTTCTCGAATAATCTCGTCCACTTTATCGTCTGAAACATCTGAATCACGCACTTCTCTAATACTTGTTATCGGAACTTCTGTTTTCACAAACCGATCAACCATAGGCTTTTGTGTGTTCGCATAATTGCTTTTAATATATGCCATCTGGTGCTCAAGTTCCGGGAACAGCGTCCCTTCGTTGATATTGTAAAAACTCAGTTCCTCTAAAATCGCGTCTTTTCTTCCCGCTGGTATTCTAAAACTTTGAAGTTCAAATTCATCTTGGACATCACTATATGCCCGTTTAACAATGCTCTGTCCGATTTTTTCTTTCAGCTGAACATTATATTTTCCGCAGATCAAAAAAGAGCCGCTTTGCCGTACCAATCTTTCATTATTCAAGTTGGAAATCACAAAATAATTTCTTTGAATAATCGAAAGCAAGCTTTTATACTCGCTTGCCTCGCACTCTTTTACCTCTTTATCTGTATAAATTCCATACTTGTTCAAATCCGAGAGCAGCTTTTCTAATGTACAATCGCCCGAAATTTCATGACTCGCTAAATATGCCAGCACTTTGATCTCTATGTCGCTATAACTTTTTCCGTAATCGCGCTTATAAAAGATTTTCCCATCGGTCGGCGGCAATAACGTAGTCTTCCCGTCAGTTATCTTTTTCTCTTGATTGTTTTGGCAAGCAAAATACAGTGCCACCAGTGGGTTTTCCGTCACATCCAACAGTCTTGTTGGCAACCCATAGTGTTGCAATTTTGCGAGCTTTTCAAAATCTGTTGTCAGTTTTCGGAAGTCATCAGGATTCCGTGTGTAGGCAGCGTTTATCAATTCTGCTTCGTGTGGCAGCATCCCACCACGGAACACTCCCGGCATGACGTTCCATTCGCTGCTGGCCTGTCCACGGAAGAAATAGTGCTTTGTGCTCACTTCCGCGCCTTCTTCTTTCTTTATGGTTTCCTTTATATCAGAAATGTAGGTCAGGTAGCTATTAAGGTTTGTAACAACGCATTCCCTCGGATTTCTTGTCTTAGCATTATCAAAATCTTCCATATTATCCCTTCATTTCTTTTATAAACGATAATTTAGCGGCTTAGAGTTGAATATTGGCAGCATCAATTTCGCCGGACATTAGCCGAGGTAGCAGGATATCACGAGTGGAGGTAAGTCTATCGCTTTCAGCACGAAGATTGCGAATCTGTGAAAAAATTGGTTGTACGATTGAGTTGAAGGTACTCAATTCCGCTTTTGATGGTATGACAACGGACACGTTGTTCAGATTGGCTTGGCTAATTTTGGGCTGAACGGCTCCAGTAACAATTGACCGGACATTGGTTAAGCTGAACAGCAAATAAAGCGTTTCGACAGTAAAGCCATTCTTACCCGTGATAATGTGGGCATGATTGTTCACCCAGAACTTTCCTTCTACATACTGCAAAATCGGAAAGCCCTTGTCGTCTACAACAGTACCGTCTTCACCAAGGAGTAGATAGATTCCGTCAAAAAGATACCTATCCACATAGTCCATTACTGAGGTGGCACCGTAGTACGGATAAATCTTTGTGAGATTGGCACGTTCACGGCTTGAAAGGGGTATGCGTTTGGAATCGTGTAGCTCTATGATTTCCGAAACCGTGCCAAGTTGCCAATCTGGAGGCATCTTGCCATTGAAGGGTTTCAAATCAATGAAACGATTCTTATAAAGAGCCTGTGCCTGCCAAAGTAAATTATCGTTTACCTTTGCATTACATCTAATTTTTTCGCTGATGCTACTTGCGAATCCAACGATACTTTTTCTTTCTCGCTCACTCGGAATCGGAATCATTAGCTTTTGTAAAAAATCTAAATCAAATTTTCCCGCTCCAATTCCTGTAACTCCAACCTTTGCCATCAAATAATCTTTTTGCGACAACAACCAATAAAATATAAACTCGTTTTCCACTTCTCCATATGAATCCAGACACTTTATATCTTGATTGAAAGCCACATCTTTTTCAACTCTAGCAATTGGTATTCCATTAAAAAGACCGCTTCCTCGTGTAAGAAGTAAGATGCTTCCCTTCGGCGCAATCTTGCTTCCAGCTTTTAGCCCTTCTTCTGTTATAAACAAATCAGATGTGTCGATATTCTCCGTTTTCAATGTCTTTGCACTAATCCAAGGAATAGTTCCACCCCAATAATCATCTCTTTTTTTACTTGGTGTTCCTCCTGATGCAAAAGACACAAACTCACCAAGTGGGCGATATGTCCATTCAGATTTCATACCCAATCGCCCCCAACTTCTCCTTAATTTCTGCTTCCAGCTTATGTGACTGCTTGAATAAATCCGAAAGTTCAGAAGTCAGCCGAGCCATTTTTTCTTCAAAAGGTTCACCATCGTCTTCCTGTTCCTCAACGCCAACATAACGGCCCGGCGTTAAAATATAATCCTGCTCCGCAATTTTCTCTGTATCAACAACTGCGCAGAAACCTTTTACATCTTCCAGTGTGCCCTTAACATAGGCATTGTAGGTATCGGCAATCTTTTTGATGTCATTTTTTAATGTACCATCTTCATTTTTGTATTCTTCTTTTGTCCCATCCGTCAATTCACGCAACTTGCGGCTTACCATAACGCCCATCTTCCGGGCATCAATAAACAGCGTTTTACCAGCCTGTTTCTTGCGCTTGGAGATAAACCAAAGCGAAACCGGAATCTGTGTGGTATAGAAAAGCTGTGTCGGCATGGCAATGATGCAATCCACAAGGTCAGCATTCACAATATTCTTGCGAATGTCACCTTCACCGCCAGACTGAGAAGAGAGCGAACCGTTTGCCAAAACCATGCCCATCCGACCGCCGGGCGCAAGATGATAAATCATGTGCTGAAGCCATGCAAAGTTGGCATTGCCAGCCGGCGGCATACCATATTGCCAACGCACATCATCTTTGAGCTGCTCTGCGCCCCAGTTGGACAGGTTGAACGGCGGATTTGCCATGATATAATCTGCGCGCATGGTGGGGTGCTGGTCGTCAAGGAAAGTGTCAGCCGCATACTTGCCGAGGTCAGGTTCGATTCCACGGATGGCAAGGTTCATCTGCGCCAGCTTCCACGTTGTAGGATTAGAATCCTGACCGTAAATCGAAATATCGTTGATGTTGCCGCTGTGGTTTTCTACAAACTTTGCCGACTGCACAAACATACCACCGCTGCCACAGCAAGGGTCATATACACGCCCCTTGAACGGTTGCAGCACTTCTACCAGCGTCCGCACAACACAGGACGGCGTAAAGAACTCGCCGCCACGCTTGCCTTCCTGCTCTGCAAACATCGACAGGCAGTATTCATAAGTGCGCCCCAGAATGTCCTTTTCGCTGCCGTGTTCAATCATTTTGATGTTCGTAAACAGGTCAACAACTTCGCCCAACCGACGTTTATCCAGTTCTGGACGCGCAAAATTTTTCGGCAGAATATCTTTTAGGCGCGCGTTTTCTTTTTCGATAGCACGCATTGCATCATCGATTACCTGACCGATTTCGGGATCATGTGCCTTTGCAGAAACATCGCTCCAACGCGCACCAGCAGGCACAAAGAAGATTCCTTCCGATGTGTACTCGTCACGATCTTCCTCAAAGCCATCACCGTCTGCAACCAGCTGATTGTACTTATCTTCAAAACGATCCGAAATATATTTCAAGAAAATAAGACCAAGGACAACGCCCTTATACTCCGAAGCATCCATATTGCCCCGAAGCACGCAGGCAGCGTTCCAAATCTGTTTTTCAAATCCAATGTCGGCGGTGTTTTTCTCTGCCATGGTTCAATACCTCCGTTTTAGCTCAACAAATTCTGCTCTGAGTATAGCACAGATGTGCCGATTTTCCAATTTGTGCGCATAAATTCTTTGCAAGATGCTTCAATTTCCAGTAGATAAGTCCTACTATCACCGCTTTAGCACAATAAATTTTACAAAACCATCTTGACGTATTCTACATCCCGTGGTATTTTTTGTAAATCCCACTGATTTTGTGGAGTAGCCTGAGTCTCTCCGCAAGATGTGGTCGTGTTCATTTTGAACACTGCCTCGCCGTGGATCATCCCTGAAAGATTTACCGCCCCGCAACACACCCGATTCATTTTGCCGCTGTTTCACCCGACAAAATCCATCGCTATGCTGCGTGAGCGGTATTTTTCTTTTACGGGAACCGTACCTTGAAAATTTCATGAGCCGACCGAACGTGATACCGACTTTCCGTCAACGCCGCTGCACAAACAGGGGCAGGAACTTCGTTCGGTGTGAACGGCGATTATCATATACGAGCAGTGACCCTTTACTTATTTTTGCGTCTTAACAATTCGGAAACAACTGTCAGAAACGTGTTTTGAGCGTAGCGGTGGAGGGCAAGAACCGTCCCGTGGCCACAAATTTTCAATTCTTGAAAATCTTGTGCTCCACCGGGACTTCACTTCTTCAATGCGCCTGCATTTCCGAAGTGATCTTGTTGGGGCGTGCCTGCCCCAAACCCTGCTCAGATTTCGCACTGTTGGTGCGAAAGAACGGCGTGTCGTGCTTACATAGCTTCATCGAGGAGCTAGCAAGACGACAGGAGGTTCAATGAACAAAACAAATGTCAAAGCAAATCCCAGCACGACCCATCGCCACGACACGCCGAACAACAAAACGCACATCATCAAGTTCCGAGTGACGGAAACTGAAAAACTGGAACTCGAAAATACCGCAAAACTCCTTCATCTCTCCCTGTCCACTCTCATCCGCCGTGCGCTGCACAGTGCAAAGATCGAGCGCACTGTTGTCGTTGTCGGCGTCGGCGAAGAAACTCTGGCCGCCGTTTCCCCCTGCTTGCCCAGTGCAGCAGGGTGGGCACCAACCTCAACCAGCTTGCAAGGCACTTCAATTCTGGCGGTGCGGACACCGAGCAGATCCGGGCGAAAATTCTTGACGAACTTGCAGACCTGACTGCATTCCGGCTCAGCGCCGAGAAAGTTCTGGGTGAACTGTATGGCAACGCTCAAGCATATCGCCTCTAAAAACTCGGACTACACCGCCATCGAAGCGTACCTCGTTTACCAGCACGATGCGTTCACCGGAAAGCAACTTCTGGATGAACACGGCAAGCCGAAGCTGCGGGATTCGTACCTGCTCGACACCCTTGAGTGCGGCGATTTCTCGTTTGCAACAGCCTGTCTGCTGGCAAACCGAAAGTATGGCAAGAACACCCAGCATGGTGATATCAAAAGCCACCAGTATATCATCAGCTTTGACCCAAGAGATGCAGCCGACAACGGGCTGACCATGGAAAAGGCACAGGCACTTGGCCTGAAATTCTGCGAAGAAAACTTCCCCGGTCATCCTGCCATCGTCTGCACTCACCCGGATGGGCACAACCATTCGGGAAACATCCATGTCCACATCGTGATCGGCAGCATCCGAACACGAGAAGTGGAGCGCAAGCCCTTTATGCAGAAGCCCCGCGACTGGCGCGAGGGCATGAAGCACTCCAGCACCGCCCAGACCATGCGGCACCTCCGTGTCGAGGTCATGGAGCTGTGCGAAAGTGCCGGACTGTACCAGATTGACCTGCTCAACGGCTCGAAAGAGCGCGTGAGCGAAGCTGAGTATTGGGCGCGTAGGCGTGGTCAGTTGAAACTTGACCGTGAGAACGCAGCCCTCACCGCAACTGGACAGCAGCCCCGGCAGAAGAAGTTTGAAACCGTGAAAGTCGCTTGTCGGGGCGAGGCCCCTCCATTTGCTACGCAAACCGCTCGGTCACTCAAAAGCCCCACTGGGGCTTTTGTTGCTTCGCAAACGCGAACTTTGCGGAAACAGATTTCTTCGGTGCTGTACCGTGCCACCAGCTTTGAGGATTTTTCCGACAGGCTCATGCAGCAGTATGGTATTGCTGTCAAGGAAAGCCGTGGGCAGCTCAGCTATCTGCCCGCTGGCAGAACGAAGTTTATCCGGGCGAAACATCTCGGTGACAAGTTCGATAAGGCGGCAGTGCTTGCCACGTTGCAGGCAAATACAGAACGCAAACCCAAGGTTCAGTTCAAGCAGGATACCATCGGGAAACTGATCGATATCCAGTCGAGGATGACCGAGGGCAAGGGCATTGGCTACGAACGTTGGGCAAAGAAGTTCAACCTCAAAGCCATGTCGCAAACTCTGATCCTCTTGCAGGAGAAAGATTTGCTCAACGAGGATGATTTGAACCAGCGCATCGCTGAACTGGAAACCAAGTATCACGACTCACTGGCCGTGGTGAAAGACCTCGAAGGTCGCATGAAGGCCAACAAAGAGCTGCGCTATCAGGTCGCAGCCTACACCAGCACCAAGAACATCACACAGCAGTTAAAGACCGCCAAGCGACCCGCAGCCTTTGCAGAACAGTACCGTGCAGAGCTGACAGCGTACCGGGCGGCAGCTGCCTATTTCAAGGCAAACGATATCACTAAGCTGCCCAGCCCGAAAAAGCTGGAAGCCGAGTATGCGCAGCTGGCATCCGAAAAGGCAAAGTTCTACGAGCAGTACAAGGAAACTAAAGAGGAACTGCTCAAACTGAAAACCGCAAAGCAGAATGTTGCGTTCTTTTTCCGGGAGGAAGAACAGGCGCAGCAGGAGAGATAAAGGAGTGTGCGTATGATCAACTTGAAAATTGACCCGGAGTTCCAGTCCCAGATTCCTCCTCTGACCGATGATGAATTCAAGCAGCTTGAAGAAAATATTCTGAAAGAGGGCAAGCTGATCTCTCCTTTGATCGTGTGGAACAACACACTTGTTGATGGCCACAATCATTATGAAATCGTTCAGGAGCATCCCGAAATCTCTTTCTCTACCATGCCACTCCCCTTTGAAAGCAGAGAAGAGGTCCTCGCATGGATCTGCAAAAATCAACTGGGGCGGCGCAATTTAACCCCGGAGCAGAAGAAGTTCCTCATTGGAAAGCAGTACAGTGTGGAGCATCGAAAGCCCGGTGGAAACGGCAACAATCAGTATACAGCAACCACTCAGGAAGCCGTTCAGGAGGAATTGTGTCAAATTGACACAATTCCTCCCACCTCTGCGGAAGCGAGCATCCGCAAGCAGATTGCAGAGCGGAACAATGTCAGCGAATCTTACGTTGCCCGTTCTGAAAAGTTCATGCGGGGCGTGGAGATCATGGAGCAGATGATGCCCGGTACGAAAGAGAAGATCCTGTCCGGGCAGTTCAAAGTCCGTGATGCCGATATGCACCGTCTTGCCAGGGCAGATTTTCCGAACCGCAAACAGATCGTGCACGAGATCCTGCACCCGGAGGACCGCCCTGCTCCGCAGAAACGAATCTACGGAATCAACTATTCTGCACTGGAAGCTGCCGTCCGGCGAATCCAGCAGGATGTTGATTTCCTGATGAAGTATCTCCCCAAGGTGCCTGATGATGCCTATGTGAAAGTGGAGACTACGAAGATTCTCAAACAGCACAAGGCGTATATGGCACAGTTTGAAGAAATGCTGAACGATGAAAAAGTCGCATAACGACAGGCACTTGTAAGCCATCAACGAGCCACCAGCCGCAAGTGCAGGGCAGAAAACATCCGCGCCCTTGCGCCTGATAAAAATTGGAACTTTGATTTTCTCGCCCGGCTTTGCCACGGTGGGACAGTCAAAGGAGCGTGCGTTTGAACAAAAAGAAAAAGTCCACAAACACTTCCCCCTATCCCGATGAAGCCATCGAACGTCTGGCACGAGCATTCTACCCGGCCATCCTTGCCTGCTGGAACAGCGAGGAAGGTCAACGGGAGTTTGCCGCGTGGCAGGCGGAGCAGGCTCATCATGCCCCCAGCAAAGAGAAACAGAGCGTTCCCGATGGGGAACGCCCTGTTGTACATATCGCTGTTGTCTGTGGTCTTTGGCAGGGTGCGTCCTATTCAGGGGCGCACCCTGTTTTTATTTCTGAATGGCTCTATTAACTTTTACGCTTGCTCACTTATACGCCTATATAAATCTGTCAGCGGTTTTGCTAGTTTTTCATAAACAAAATTCACACCAAATACACTGGTAGATCGTCTCTGATTAATCAAATCTTGAAGTACCACTAACGCTTTCTCGTCCGGAGGTTGATTTAGTCGTATAATTTCCATTACACCTGAAATCTTATATGAGAGTTGATAATACAAAATATATTCTCTTGCTCGTTCAATAAGCTTTAACATTATGCCTACCAAACATACTATTATTGTCCAGATTCCCTTAATTGGGACAAGATAAAACACCGCTCCCATGAGAATCACTGTCGAAGTAATTGCTAATCCAAGCCGCCATTGGCTCAGTTTGCTATCCCACCAAGCATTCATTCGCTGACATTCAAACTGAGCCTCAGATCCCTCATACTTTTTTGAAAATGAATACCAATCTTTAACACCCGGAGGCGAATCATTTCCACTGTTTTTTATTTGAGTAGCAAATTTTTGAGGGTGTTTCGCGCATATTTTTTCTACCAGTTCAAATGTTTCTCTTGAAGTAGAGCATTCTTCACATCCAATTTTAAGAACACAATCATCAAAATGCTTTCTCAACATAGCAGCATTAGAATTCTTTTTAACAAGAGCAATATTCAATAAAAATGCCAAGACATCACACAATATAGAGCCAACACTCAAAAGGACTGAGCCTGACTCATTGGGAAGAAAGCCGATCACAAACGAAAGTATACACAGTCCCCATACCCAGTAATTCAATTTTTCAGCTGTGTTATAACATTCACGGGCCGCATACTGTATTTTTAATTGAAGTTCTTGATTTTGTCTAACTTGAATTTCTTTGCTACTCATTCTTTGCCTTTCCGCACTTTATAGAGTGTGTATTCAATCAAAGATAAATCCTGCTTTAAAAATTCATATGCGTCAAAGTTATTATAGTAGGCTATCACGTACTTTCCATGGCAATCCCTAAGATGTTTCTGAGAACCGCAGGGGCACTTAAAATGACCTCTATATGGCTTCGTAGCTATATAACGCATAAGATAATATGTTTTAGTCAAATCTGTCTCATTTAGCTTTTCTCCATAGTAATCGAGCAGGCCGATTATTCCATGGGCTCTTTCTCCAAATGGAAACACTCCATAGCGTTTGAAATACTCATATGAAAAAAAGTAAGTTTCTACATAATTAAGCATCCATTCAGACAATGTCATGCCATTCAAGAATTTCAGTTTTATTACAGTATCAATTTCAAGACACAAGCCTCCATCTTTATAACGATGTGGATACGAAGAATCAATCTGATTACCTGCATCAATAACATATGGTATTTGATTTGACTCAATCGGAATAATAATTGTTATTGAATAGTCCTTATTAAGTCGAACGTCATTCCACTCTCTGTTTATCTCAATATTTCCAGAAAGTTTAATTTGCGAATCTTCAACTGTCACAACTTTTAATTCTTTATAACACTGCAAAAGGCTTTGGACTTGTTGCAGCGCAACTGCTTGAGAAAAAATCATATTTTACAGTATGGCTTAGGAGCCGATTCTTTAATAATCAGTCTGGGAGCTTCTGTCGTCATATATTTTTCCCCTAATGCCGCAGTAACAGCTTTTGAGCCAAACCCATTATCAAGAGTAGTTCTAAAATGTTTATCATCCTGCTGCAACGAATCAATCAAATCACTTGTTACAACTTTTATCCACATAAAAAAGGTTTTAGGAATTCGAGGGTTTTCATTCCACTTATTCGCTAAGTTATCCTCAGGATTTGCTGGATTTGCAATATACCAAACCCCATTATTATGTGAGATTACATTTCTGGCTCCGTATAATGCTACGAATTCTTTTTGATTCTTCGCCAGATGCTGTGCGTAAATCTCAAGTTCTTTAAGGACATACTCTAATAATTCAAAAACAGAACATTCTGGATTGTATGCTTTAGAAATTTCTGTAACCAAAACATTTATGATTGCAGAAATCGGTTTAATATCATCGCCACCCGGCAGTTTATCGTAGTATACATTTCGATGATATTTCAGAAGTTGAATAACCCGTTGAAGTGCCGATCTGTCTAGTGCATGTGGGATTTCCTCAACAGAAGCGTAGAATCTCGAATGTCTTTTGAACAATTCATTTCTGTAATTATTTCGTCCCGCCTCCAAAAACGGTTTGTTAATTTCATCAAACCACTGTCGAAAACCTCTAGGGTTATTAGTAATCCATGTGTAATTATGGTTTCCATTATGTTTTGGAATTGCAACAGCTGTATTTATCAAATTCGGGTAAGAACTTTTAGCCAAAAGCGACTGTTTTTTCTCCTCACTCTCATCTGTTGCAGGAACAATATCAATTGTAAAGCCGATCTTTCCCACATCAGCATACTCGATTGTGAAGCACTCATCCCAAATTTCTAGTTTTCCTTCATATATTCCACTGGCTTTTAGTGCGTCAAGAAGAATTTTTCTTAATTCACTAGGCGTGTGACTACTCCTGTCGCCTTTGATCTGACAGATAAAGTCCAAATCATAATTCGCATCCGCGCTCTTGCTAGTCGGTCTAACTACAGTTCCAAATGCGAAAGAACCCTGAGGATACATTTCTGCCTCTATTCCATAGCTTTCAAGATAAGCCGTGATTGCCTTATACTTTTCAACTGCATTAGAGTACATCGTAGGCGAGATGTCTAATTCTGAAATTATTGATAGAATATCCTGCTGGCGTTCAAGTACATTTGGCATAAAAGGCCTCCTTATATCCTTGCAGTTCTAGCACTCGTCGTGTCAGAGTGCTACTTTCATTTAACAATATATCACCATTCAGGTGCTTTGTCAAATTCCAAAATATTCTTTACAATTCGTTAATATTTTTAGGCTGTGCGTTTATCTTTAAGTTGATTGTTAATTTTTTCTCGCAATCCTTACTTGACAGAAAAAGGGTGCCACTTTGCAAGCCAGCAAAGTGGCACCCTTTTTCAATCTCCAAATCCATGAACAGATATCACTGTTCCTAAATACTCTTCTAAATCACCGTTCAAGATCAAATCTGCATAGCCCAGTGGGTCATTGTAGATGAGATAATCCAACTCCGACCTCTGTGCCATAGTCACATCCAGTGCATTCTCGACCCCGGTGCAGTCGATGGAGATCATTCTCCCATCCCGGAGCAGCAGCTCCACGCAGCCGGTGTCCATGTTGAAATAGCAAGCTCTTGCATCGTACTTCATGTTTGTGTCCTCCTGAAATCATGTCGTAGCTTATGTCGGTCAATCTATGATTTCGGATTTTATCTTCCACGGATACCTGCATTGAACTTTCCGAAGAAAACAAATAATCCGAACCCATCTCCTATCGGAAACAAGTTCGGATTATTTTTGTTTGGTCCGAGTGGCGAGAATCGAACTCACGGCCTCTTGAACCCCATTCAAGC
>JAERMT010000155.1_pt2 | contig 16871 bp, 16 predicted proteins | sample 9267081 | NCBI WGS metagenome assembly JAERMT01 (sample SAMN17071939, study PRJNA684904) | human gut metagenome | isolation source: diarrhea sample from child under the age of five | host: Homo sapiens | place: South Africa: Mafikeng, Mafikeng Provincial Hospital | collected 2019-09
ACCGAATTCATTGGCTTTGCGAGGATGTGAGCGCGAACCATGCCGCCGCCAGGGTCGCATTTTCCACTTCTTCCGGCCCGGGGTTCGCGCCCGGAAACCGAATTCATTGGCTTTGCGAGGATGTGAGCGCGAACCATGCCGCCGCCAGGGTTGTCCTTTCCAATTCTTCCGGTCCGGTGGGCATCCGGGTTTGCGTACGATTCCCCTGAAAGCCAATGAATTCGGTTTTGATACGCAAACCGGGAGCCGGGGGAATTGGAATCTTATGATGAGCCATATTAATTCGTATACAAGAAGAAGCTGGGCAACCGTCACCGTACCGGTTGCTCAGCTTCTTCCGTCTCAATTTCAATAAAAAATTCAGAAAATGTTAATTAGAGAAATAATTCTGAAACATTTCATTGGTATAATACACATGAGAGATGCTCTTGTTGGAAAGTAGTAAAAATTGCAAAGTACTGATTGGAGAAGCCTATGAAAATGTATTCGAAAAATATCGTCCGCTGTATCAGTATCCTCGAAGATATCTATGTTATTGTAATTGCTGTTATTTCACTTATGGGAACTGTTGATAGAGTTTCTACAACGGTAACTTATTTACTGTTGCTGCTCTCCTCGTGTGGAGTTGTGTTCCTAGTGGTCGCATCAATAAAGAATAATAAGTTTGAAGGATACGCACGATCCACTTGCTTTTTGGTAATAATGGCGAATCTGTATTTGTGGATAAAACCGTGGTAAACACAAAATATCGGACAGTCCTGTTGCTGTCCGATATTTTTGTTATGAAGAAATTGTTAGGATATATCCACACCCTCTCCGTGAAAGAAGGCTTAGATTTGAAGAGATGGCAATTAATTTTTTGCGAATAATAGAGATTCGAACATCAATGGAACGATCCAAAACATCGTAATTCTGTGTGTTATTAATGTTCAGTAATTCTGCTCTAGATATAATGCATTGAGGATGTTCGAAAAAAGCGTGAAGAATTTTAGATTCATACGAAGTAAGGTCGATTGTTCCGTTAGGTGTAGTTAGCGTTCCCAAGGAAAAATGCAATAATGTATTTCCGTACCAAAGCATGTCCTCACGTTCTTCATGAGTCAGAAGCTGCTTAATTCGAAGTACCAGCTCCGGGTAATTAATCGGTTTTATCAGAAAGTCATCATAGAAGAGGAACGGAGAAGTTGACGTTTGATTATCTATATCGGCTGATGAAAAAAGAAATAAAAATTTACCATGATGAAACTGATTTGAAAAAGGAATTTGACCGTGCCATTCTAATTCAAAAGTTTCATAATCAAGAATTGTTAAATCGGTAGGGCTCTCAAAAAACGCATCAGAAAAAGAGCCTTTGACAATAACATCATTGATGAGCTCCTCCTTTTGCAGGAATTCTTTCAAATTGTTTGCAAAAGCGAAATCCCGTGAGACGATAGCAATTCGATTTTCGAAAGACATATTCTATCTCCTGCATTGAAATGGGCATAAAATTACAATAACAAATTGAGCATTACATACACTGATATTACGAGTATTACGAGCATAATATACGAGCATAATATCAGTGTATGTATAATCTGATTCCACCTTTTAGAAAAATCCGATTATGAAATAAACATTCCAAATTGCCGCTAACCCGCTTCCGATGGACATTTTCTTTCTATCCAAACCTGTTGCCAGAATTCCGATTGTGGAAATCACGAGGAGCAGAATTCGGAGAGAGGATGAAGGGTCCATATGAAAATAGAAAACTCCGATGCAGCAGCAAAGGGCGTAACAGCCTTCCAGGATATCAATGATGTTCATCATTTGCTTTTTCATTGTGCAGTTCTCCGTTTTTCCCTTTCATGCAGCATCCACAGCAGTATAAGCACGACGGCGACTCCAATCGTTGCGAGGATTCCCTTATGCTCGGAAAGGAATGAGGACGAATCTTCCTGTGTCCCCACATCGTACACCCGAACGAAGGATCCTTCGTTTTCGCGAATCATTTCTTTTACTTCCTTCAAAGAAATTTTGCCGACACAGCCTTTGTCTACTTGAATGTGGGTTAATCCTTTATCGGTATACACGTAGAGAGCTTCCTCTTCGGAGGCCTGCAGGTTCTCTTCCGAAAGATTCTCCATCGCCGTTATTCGGATTGTTTTCGATTTCGTCTCTCCGGCAATCTCCTTTATCGCCTTATCTTGGATTTTATCCCGAACGGATTGATCGACTTCGACCAATCCGCTGTAACCCTTTAAATCATAGGGCTTATATTGAACATCATCGTCCGCATTTGCAAAAGCAGTGAATATAAAAACAGTCACGGCAATGCAGAGTATCCCGGTGAGAATTCGAAGACCGTTGCGATTTGTACACATCTCGATTTTCCTTTCTTGAAAATATTGCTTTAACGAATGGAATCAAATTTGTGCATCGGGTATCACCTCGTTTCACGCTGGTGTTTGAATCTATCTGCATTATACCAAAGTTTCGCAGCAAAAAGTCTTAAGATTTCTTAAGATTCAACTTATATTAGTGGGATGCAATTATTGCCTTGACAAATTCCAATAAGAAGCATCACATTCAGCTGAAGTATTCGACACCGTGGCTCCGGGCGGGGATATTGACATCGCTGATGACATTTATTGGTATTCTGGTTTACCAAATTGTTCGAATAAAGAACAAACCCAAATTGACAGAACGAAAATCGGAAGAATGAGTGTAAAAAGAATATACGCATTATAGATTTATTCTATAACTGCGTATATTCTTTTTTAATTTTCTCTCCCTGTGCACCTGTGCTAAAATGGTGCAGATGCGACAAAGGAGAATGCGAAATTATGGAATTATTTACAAAAATTATAACTGTCGTGAACGACATCGTCTGGCACCCGGCGTGTCTGTTTTTCCTGGGGGGCGCGGCCATCTGGTTCACCCTTCGCCTGAAGGGACTGCAGTTCACCGGACTTCCGTCCATGTTCCGGTACATGTTCGAAAAGGAATCGGACGAGCTGGGCGAAGCTAAGGGATTGAGTGCGTTCCAGGCGCTGGCCACCACCGTCGGGGGACGAGTGGGAACCGGAAATATCGCCGGAACGGCCACCGCAATCTTCATGGGGGGACCGGGAGCCCTCTTCTGGATGTGGATGGCGGCACTGCTGGGGGCATCCACCGGAATGGTGGAGTGCATTCTGGGTCAGGCATACAAGACCAAGAACCTGGGAGAACTGACCGGCGGTCCGTACTATTATATGGAAAAGGGTTTTAAGAATAGAAAAGTGGGTAAAATCATCGCGGTGCTGTTCTGCATTGCGGTATTTATCGGACCGGGATTCCTGCTGCCATCCATGCAGACGCAGACGGCGGCAACGGCCATGAGCAATGCCTTCGGAATTCCTGCCATCGTCACCGGTGTGGGACTGGTGCTTCTGGTGGGAATCGTCATCATGGGCGGCGTAAAGCGCGTGGGGCAGGTGGCGGAGCTGATCGCACCGGCAATGTGTGCCATCTATCTGCTGATCACCATCGCCATCATGGCATTGAATGCGGGCCGGATACCGGGGATGTTCGCCGATATTTTTACCGGAGCATTCGGAAGACATTCCATCTACGGCGGAATCATGGGCGCCTGCGTATCCTGGGGCATTAAGCGCGGCTTCTTCTCCAACGATGCGGGCAACGGCATGAGCCCGATCATCTCCTCCACCACCAACACTTCCCATCCGGTGAAGCAGGGTCTGGTGCAGGGACTGTCCGTTTACGTGGATACCATTCTGGTGTGCACCTGCACGGGTCTCTCCATCCTCTGTGCGGGCACGTACAACGTTTCCGCGGACGGAGGCGCCACCGCAAAAACCCTGGTCTCTTTCGCACCGGGCGTGGAATACGGCGTGTCCTACATGCAGGAGGCCATCAAGACCATCGCCGGCCAGTTCGGCGTGATCATCCTGGCCATCATGATTACGGTATTCATTTACACCACCATGCTGTCCTACGGCGTGCAGCTGGAATCGGTGTGCCGCTACCTGTTCAAGGCGGACAAAAGAGTGGTCACCTTCATCCGACTCCTCTACCTGCTGTTCGTCCTGTCCGGCGTGCTGATTGACGGAACCATCATCTGGCCGATGGGCGATATCGGCGTGGGCTGCATGCTGTGGATTAACACTTTTGCGGTGCTGTGCATGACGCCGATGGTGCTGCGGATTGTGAAGGATTTCAAGAAGCAGAAGGATCTGGGGTTGGATCCGATTTTCGACCCGAAAACCGTGGGCATCGAAGACGAGGAAGGTGTCTGGGACGGCTATGCGGAGCTGAAGAGACAGCGGGGGGATTACGAGAACGAAGCTCTGGGCTACGGAACTGAGGAATAAAAAAAGAATTCTTTTGGTCGAAAGGGACCGGTTGTCACGAAAGGGGCGGCCGGTCTTTTGTGATTTCTAATATGAAAAAAATCAGTAGATAAAAATGTAAGTATAGAAAAAACTTATAAAAAAACAAGCGGTTAAATAAGACGGTGATATCGTGTATAATAGACTATGTATGAAATGATGCAAGAAGGAGAGTACAATGGGGCGAAAACAATTCCTTGATTATTTGAAGAATAATGGGGTGATATCTTTCTGTACGGCAGATATGCTCGCGATTGACTGTGCACTTCGTAATATTAAAAGAATAAACGGATATGCGGTGATCGAAGCCACATCCAACCAGGTAAACCCGGAAGGGGGATATACCGGAATGACGGCTGCCGATTTTCGGGATCGAGTCCGGCTATTGGCGTCGCTCAACGGATTGGATGAATCCCGGTTGATTCTCGGCGGCGATCATCTTGGTCCGCTTCCATGGGAGAGCCTACCTGCGGAGCAAGCCATGGAGAAGGCGGAAGCGTTGATTCGGGAAAGCGTTCGGGCCGGATTCCGAAAACTTCACATCGATACCACCATGCCGCTGGGGGATGAAACCTATCCCCTGGATGAAGAGCTGATTACGAATCGTTGGATTCGGCTGTACCGAGTTGCGGAAGAAGAGGCGTGGCTGATGAAGGCGCAGAATTGGAACTATGAGAAACCCTTTTACGTAATCGGGAACGAAGTCCCGGCGGCCGGAGGGGCGCCGACGGGTGAGAAAGAGAATCTTCATGTCACCTCTCCGGAAGCCCTGGAGAGCACCATCGGCTTGTACCGGGAGAAATTGAGCCAAGCCGGATTTCCCAATGCTTTTGACAATATTATCGCCATCGTGGGAGATTTCGGAATTGATTACTCGGACCGAAAGGTTTGGGAATACCCAAAGGGGACAGCTCAAAAGCTGATGAAAGTAATGGAAGGGTATCCCGATATGGTTCTGGAGGCCCATTCTACGGATTTTCAAGATTGGAGTAGTTTGAAGGCGATGAAAGAGGATGGGATTCGCATTTTCAAGGTAGGACCGGAATTATCCTATGCTCATCGGGAAAGTCTGTTTGAATTTACGCAAGCAGAGAGAGACTTCCGCCCCCGCAGCCAATGGGCGAATTTTCCGGAGGTGCTTGAAGAAGCGATGAACCGGAACCCCGTTTATTGGAAAAACTGGTACCACGGAACAGAGGAAGAGACGCGGCATATGAGGATGCACAGCCGGTTGAATCGAGATCGATATTACATGAATCTGCCGGAAGTGCAGGATGCGGTAGACCGATTGCTGCAGAATTTTAATTGTGAAGATGTCGGGGAGGCCCTGTGGAAAGACATCGACAAAGTGGTTCAAAAATATCTGGAGGTGTTGGAATGAAAGCGGCGATGGTATACGGGCCGGGAGACATGCGATGGGAAGAAGTGAGAACCCCGCAGCCGAGAGCCGGGGAGGTTCGAGTTTGTGTGGCTGCCTGCGGGGTGTGCGGCTCGGATTATCCCAGAATTCTAAAGGGAACGGCACACTACTATCCCATCATTTTGGGGCATGAGTTTGCTGGAACTGTGGACGAAATCGGTGCGGACGTGCAGGGTTTTCAACCGGGCGACCCCGTTGTCGTCATTCCTCTAATTCCGTGCCTGGAGTGCCCCGCATGCAAGGCGGGACAGTATTCTCTCTGCAGCGGTTACAGCTTCGTGGGAAGCCGGCGTTCCGGTGGATATGCGGAATATGCGGTTGTTCCGGCAGCGAATCTTCAGAAGCTTCGGACGGATGCGGATTTGATGAATGCCGCTCTTCTGGAACCGGCCACGGTGGCACTTCACGGGATTCGGAGAAGCGGTTTTACCGAGGGACACAAGGCTTGCGTGGTCGGCGGAGGCACGGTGGGCTCCTTCTGCACACAATGGCTTCGAATCGAACAAGCATCGAAGGTTGCCGTCATTGGTCGGAATCGAAAACGGCTGGCGATGAACCGGCGTCTGGGCGCGAATGAGGTATTCAGCTCCTTGGATGAGGATTACATAAAAAAAGCATTGGCAGCAGCGGAGACGTCCGATTCTCCGGAGTTCGGTGGATACGAATATGTATTCGAAGCCGGTGGCACACCGGAAACCGTACGGACCGCTTTGCGCGTGGCGGCCCGACAGGGGACTGTCTGTCTGCTTGGAACACTGAACGGCGAAATTACTTTTACGAAAGAAGAATGGGAACAGATTCTTCGAAAGGAATTGAAGCTGTGCGGCTCCTGGATGAGTGGCGGAGCTCCCTATCCGGGAGAGGATTGGAGTCGTACGGTGGAATGCTACGAAAACGGAAGTCTGCAAGTGGATTTGGAGATGATTTCACTACGGCTGCCCCTATCGGAAGCCGGGCGGCTGCCGATACTTCTGCAGAGCCAAGATAACCGAAGAGGACGAATTATTCTGGATTGTGGAAAGTGACAGAATAGAAAGAGGTTGAATGAATAATTTTAAAAAATCCGTGACGGATGAATTGGAAGTGGAAATATCTTCGGAGAAGATTACGGAAATCATCTGTGATCTCCTTCGAGTTGTGGAGAAAATATGCGAGAAAGAAAACCTGGAGTACTTTGCCTATTCCAGGCTTTTGGTGTATGCGGTTCATTATCACAAGCTTTCGCCGTACTGCTGGAAGTATAATTTTGATATCGGCATGGTGCGCTCCGACTACGAGAAGTTCCGGCATGTGGTGCGAAAATACGAACGAAAGCTGGACTTTCAGGTGCAGCTCCATCCTACCTATGATGTAAACGGAGAGTATCTGGCGCACTACCTCTACATTACAAAGGAGGTGCGCCTGGAAGAAGGCGGGATTGCGGTTCGCGACAAGTTCCGGCTCCGTGTAGCACCTTTTGATAAGGTGCCGGAAGCAGAGGATACTCGCCGGGGATTTTACCGGGGAATGAAGCGAATGAACAGAATCCATCGGCGTACCATCGATACCCGGATGTACCTGAAAACCTCGAAGAATTCCTTTCGAAAGTTCGCGAAGCAGCAATTCATTTACGGAAACCTGGATTCCCGGAAAACCTTTGCGGCAATGAACCGGGAAGCGCAGAAATACAATCAGTCGGACAGCAATATCTACCAGCGAGTAGTGGGAAAGAGATCGAAACCCATTCTGGCGGAGCAGCTCTTCCCTCTCCAGCGAACCACCTTTGGGGATATGACTGTTTCCGTTCCAAAGGATCCTATTCCTTGGACTCATGCGGATCTTCGCTGTTTCGATGAACGGAACGAGGCTATTCAGAAGGTGGATTTGGAAATTCTGCAAGAGTTCGACCGGGTGTGCCGGGAAATGGGAATCGGCTATTTCCTGTGTGGCGGAACCATGCTGGGATATGTGAGGGATAATGGTTTTATCCCGTGGGATGACGATATCGATTGCGGGATGCTTCGGAAAGATTATCAGCGCTTTTTGGCGGAAGCAGATCGATACATCGATCATGAGCGATTCTTTCTGCAGACTCGGAAGAGCGATCCGTCCATTCCTTTTCTTTTTTCAAAGTTGAGAAGAAAGGATACCCTTTACGTAACGGAGTACAACGAGCGGAGGCCGTACCACAAGGGAATCTGTCTGGATATTTTTCCGTTTGACTACGTGCCCAACGATCCGGAAGAGCGGGAACAGCATTACCGGAAAGCGAAAAAGCAGGCGCGGCGGCATCATTTTATGGTGAATCGGGCGAAGGGAAATCCGCCGAAGGAGGAAAAACTGCGGTCCGGAGAGGATTATTGGTTTCGGCTCCTGGGAACGGTACATCGGAAGCTGTTTCGCAGTTTCCCGCTGGAAATCACCCAGCGGAATTACGATCGGTTTGTGCAGCAATACAACAACAGGGTGAAGGAACTGGACCTACACACGGTGGCCAGCTTCGTTCCGACCTATACCTGGGCGGATGTGGACACGCTGCTGCCGTACCGGGATGCGGAATTTGAAGGCGTTCGGACAATGGTCGCCAACAAGCCTGAGGTTTTTCTGGAGATGCAGTACGGAGATTACATGTCGCGCCCGCTTCCCCATAAACAGATGGGGCACGATTTGGTAGAATGGAGCGTGGATGTGAATCGGGAAATCCATACGGAGGCGGAGTGCAAAGAAGATTATGAGCAATAATATTCTCATGTTGATGATGGGCGGCGTCGGAAGCCGTCTGGGTGCGGAGCGTCCGAAACAATTTATTGAAATCGACGGAATTCCGATTTTCGCCTATATCTTGGAAGGGTATGGACGGCTTGCGGAAATTCATCGGATGTTGCTGGTGGTGCATCCGGAATGGCGAGCGTACACGGAAGCCTGGGTGAAACGATTGAAACTGGATGGCTGTACCGCCATTGTGGATGGGGGTGAGGACCGTTCCTTCTCCGTGCGAAACGGGATGCGGTATCTGGAGAAGATTGCGGCGCCGGAAGATCTGGTGCTGATTCACGATGCGACGCATCCTTATGTGGATTCGGAAGGCGTTCGCCGGGTGATTGCCGGGGTGCGGCGAACCGGTGCGGCGACCTTGGCTCAGGGGGAACACGACACCGTGTACCGGCGGAACGATAGCGGAATGTTGGAAGCGGTGCTGCCTCGCCGGGATGTGGTGTCCGGTGCCAGCCCGGAAGCTTTCCGGGTGGGAGACATTGCAAAGATCTACCGGGAAGCCTCCGAAGAAGAACTTCGAACGATGACCAGTGCCGGTGCCATTGCCCTGCATTTTGGGATGAAGATGGAGGTCGTGGAAGGAAATTTCCTGAATTTGAAAATCACATACCCGAGAGATTTGCAGCTTCTGAAGCATTTAATCCATACGTATTTTTTCCCGGGAGCAAGAGAAAGGATTCAAGACAGTGGGAATCAATGATTTTTTAAATATGAATAAGGCGCTGGAAATTATCAAAAGCCGGGTGAGTCTGGGGAATCAGCGCTTAGAGGAATTGCAAAATCAGCTGGAGGATGCGGAAAAGCAAATTCAGAAGCAGAGCCGGCGAATCGGAGATCTGGAAAAAACAATTCAGAAGGAGTTTCAGCGCCGGGATCAATGGGAAAAACGAGCGGCAGAAATTCGATATTGTGCACAGGGCAAGCAGATCTGGAGCATCAAGTGTCCGGCTCCGGATTCCAGACTTCGCTTTCATGGCGGAAAATATGGCGATTACGCATACTGTCTGACCATTCGCCGCCAGTTGGAACAGATGGGGTACTACGCCTATGTGGATTGCTACGAAGACTGGGATTGCCCGGTGGAAGCGGATGTGGTGCTGGTAATCCGAGGGGTGCACGAGTACCGACCGGACCGGCGAAATACCCGGACGCGCTATGTGCTGTGGATGGTAAGCCATCCGGAATTAATCACGGAAGAAGAATTGGAACGATACGATTTGGTGTTGGCAGATTCGGAATCCTATGCAGAGGCCCTTCAGCAGAAAGTCTCCGTACCGGTAAAACCATTCTACGTGCTGACGGATACGGAGATGTTTTTCCCGAGAGAAGAGAAGAATTCCTCGCCGAAATACAATCGAGTTTTTATCGGAAACACTCGAGGGGTCCTGAGAAATTGCGTTCGTTGGTGCAACGATAACGGGATTGATGTGGATGTGTGGGGTGCGGAATGGGAGAAATTCTATCCCGACAGCATGTACGTTCATCTGCACGGGCAGGTGGAATACGATCAAATTTCGGAAATATATCGGAATTCCAGGTTTGTTATCAACGACCATTATCCGGAGATGATAGACACCGAAATGATGAACAACCGCTTTCCGGAAGTTCTGTTATCCGGCATCCCCATGATCTGCGATTGGACGGAATCCTTTGAGCGGAATTACGGCGACATGGTGCTGTTCTACCGAAACGAGGAGGAATTCGTGCAGTGCATGAAGGAGATGGAGGAGCGCTACGACGAGCTCCTGGACAACGTGCGGAAGAATCAGGACAAGTTGAAGGACGAGTTCGATTTCCGCCGGGGCATTCAGCGGATGAAAGCGTTGATTGACGACGTTTCCAAATGATATAATGACGACGGACCGAATGACGTTAATTCAAATAGCAATTTGTGATGATATAAGGAGATCGCGATGATGACCAAAGAGACAGTAGCGGAGAATTTCAAGAACGGAATCGATTGCGGACAGGTGGTAGCCGGACAGTTCGAGGAGGAGACCGGATGCACCCTTTCCCGGCTGCGGAAGATGAGCGCCTGCTATGCGGCGGGAATGATGCGGGGCGAGACCTGCGGCGCGGTGCTGGCGGCATATAACGTAATCGGCCTGATTTACGGCCACGACGAAGAGGGGGACGATGCGCAGAAGGGGCAGATGCTTCAGAAGATGCTGCGCTTCAACGAGCTCTTCGGTGAGAAGTATTCTCAGGGCTTCCAGTGCAAGGAGCTGCTGGGTGCGGACATTTCCACCCCGGAAGGCGGCAAGAAGATCAACGAAGAGAACCTGCTGTTCACCCTATGTCCGGCAATCTGCTGCGATGTGGTGGATGTTTTGAAGAAAGTGATTTCGGAGTAATACAATGGATAAAAAAAGATCGATGACCATCGATACGATTCCGGGCTTGCGTGCGCTCACGTTAAGCCCGGATTATCGTAATGCGCTAAAACTGCCGGAGGAACCGGCGGAAGAATATGAAATGCTGGCCCAGGGAGAATATAATATCAACTTTTGGTTCCGGCACCCGGTGACCGGAGAGAAGCTGGTGCTGCGGGTGAATTCCGAGAGCCAGATGCACCTGGAGAATCAAATTGAATATGAAGGAAATGCCCTGAAGCTGCTGGAGAACTCCGGGCGAACCCCGGTTCTGAAATACCTCTATCCCGGGGATGAGCAGCTGACCCGGGGAGCGCTGGTGATGTCCTTTCTGCCGGGCCGGGCGCTGGATTACAGCCGGGCGCCGGAACTGGAAGAGGCGGCAAAATGCCTGGCGGAGATTCACAGCATTCCGGTGAGTGAGACCGACGGATTGATTGAGCCAGAGGCACCCATCCGCGCCATTTTGGAGGAATGTGAGGAGATGTTCGCCACCTATTGGAATTCGGAGCTGGGGGCGCCGGACGTAAAGAACCGGATTCGCCGGCTGCTGGATGAGGGCTGGAAGCGGATTCAGGACGGCGGGGACTATACCGGCTACAAGTGCTGCGTGAACACGGAGCTGAACAACACCAACTTCCTGGTGGAAGAGGAAACCGGAACGGTCCGCCTGGTGGACTGGGAGAAGCCGCTGTACTCGGACCCGGCTCAGGATCTGGGGCACTTCCTGGCACCCACCACCACCTTCTGGAAGACCGACGTGATTTTCGAAAACGAAACGATTGAAAGATTTATCGATACATATATTGAAGCGGTGGGGAACAGATATGATACAATAGGACTCAGAGAGCGAACCATGGAATTCATCGTCATCACCTGCCTGCGGGGCCTGACCTGGTGCGCGATGGCCTGGGTGCAGTACCGGCAGAACGATAAGGGGTTGACCAACGAAAGCACCCGCATCAAGCTGGATGCGTATCTGACGGACGAATTCCTGCGCCGCATCGAAGCGATTTACGGAATCTAGGGGAACGACCGGATTCCTTTGCAGAACGAATTTTTATTTTTGGAGCAGAAGAAGCATGGTATTACTGACAGCAAAACACATACAGAAGCGTTTTTCGGAGAAGCAGCTGCTGGAGGACATCAACCTCAGCATCCATTTGGGGGACAAAATCGGCCTGGTGGGGGTGAACGGCAGTGGCAAATCCACTCTCCTTCAGATTATCGCCGGGGCGATGGAAGAGGATGCCGGGGAGATTCTGCGGAGCAACGAGCTTCGCATCGGGTATCTGCCCCAGAATCCGGATTTTGAGCCGGAGGCCACGGTGCTGGAGCAGGCCATGGCGTACGTCCAAGGGGCGGTGCCGGAATACGTGGTGAAAACCCTGCTCACCAAGCTTCGGATGAACATGTTCCACCGGAAGATGAAGGAACTGTCCGGCGGGCAGCGGAAGCGGGTGGCCATGGCGGCGGTGATGTGCCGGGATACCAATCTGCTGATTCTGGACGAGCCTACCAACCACATGGACAACGATATCATCGAGTGGCTGGAGGAGCAGCTGGAGAACTACAAGGGCTCCGTGCTGATGATTACCCACGATCGGTACTTTCTAGAGCGGGTGACCAATCACATCTGCGAGATCGAGAAGGGGGCGCTGGTTTCCTATGAAGGAAATTACGAGGCCTACCTGATTGCCAAGGAGGAGCGGCTGGAGCAGGCCAAAGCCAACGAGCGGAAGCGGGCGAACCTGTACCGGAAGGAGCTTCGGTGGATTCGCTGGACCGCGCCGGCACGAACCACCAAATCCCGCAGCCGAGTGCAGCGTTTTCAGGAAATCGAGGCGGCCAAAGAGACCTTTGACGACCCTCGGATGGAGATCGGCACGGTCAGCTCCCGGCTGGGCAAGAAGATCATCGAGCTGAAAGGCATCGGGAAATCCTACGGGGATGTGGAGTACATCCGCGATTTCAGCTACAATATTCTTCGGAACGACCGAATCGGCATCGTGGGCAACAACGGATGCGGCAAAACCACCCTGCTTCGGATCATCATGGGGCAGGTAACGCCGGACACCGGTTCCGTGGAAATCGGGGAGACGGTGCGCATCGGGTATTTTTCCCAGGAGTCGGAGGAGATGGATCCGAACCTGCGGGTGATTAAATACGTGGAGGAAATCGCCCGGAACGTGAAGACGAAGGACGGATATCTCTCCGCCTCTCAGATGCTGGAGAAATTCCTGTTCCCGTCCTACATGCATTCCGTGCGAATCGAAAAGCTCTCCGGCGGCGAGCGTCGCCGGCTGTACCTGCTGGCGGTGCTGATGCGGGCGCCCAACGTGCTGATTCTGGACGAGCCCACCAACGACCTGGACATCGACACCCTGACGGTGCTGGAGGATTACCTGGACGATTTTCCGGGGGCGGTGCTCATCGTCTCCCACGACCGATACTTCTTGGACCGGCTGGTGATTCGGACTTTCGCCTTCGAAGAGGGCGGGGCGATTCGGGAATACACCGGCGGCTACAGCAAGTACATGAACGAGAAGGAGGCCCGAGAGGAGGCGTTTTCCGGGGTAAAAACAAATTCCGCCGAGGACGGGGCGGTCGTTTCCCGCAGCAGTGACGGACGAAATCAGCGGGCGCCGAAGCTTCGTTTTACCTATAAAGAACAGAAGGAATTCGATACCATCGACGAGGATATCGAAACGCTGGAAGAGAAAATCGGAAAACTGGAGAAGGAGATGATGCAGAACGGCACCGACTCCTTCCTGCTGGCGGACCTGTCGCAGCAGAAGACCGCTTTGGAGGCGGAATTAGACGAGAAGATGGAGCGCTGGGAATATCTGCACGAATTGGCGGAGCGGATTGAGCGGGGCGAACGCACCGACGGTACGGTGGATTAATTGCAGAAAAGGAGCCGGGGATGCGCCGGGAATGAACAGATAGGAAAGGACGAGTATGGGAATCGCAAACGGAAAAGAAATATCGACGAAGCAGCTGTGCGACATCATGGAGGAGGCCTATCGCCGAGGGAAGGCGGTGCTGCCTCAGGGAAAGGTGGCCACGTACATTCCGGAGCTGGGAAAGGCCGATCCCGGAGCGCTGGGAATCAGCCTGTGCGCTAAGGATGGCTGGCATTTCAACATCGGGGATACGAACTGCCGCTTCACCATCCAGAGTATTTCCAAGGTAATTTCGCTGGCGCTGGCGCTGGAGCTGCTGGGAATGGACAAGGTGTTCGAGAAGGTGGATATGGAGCCGTCAGGAGAAGCGTTCAATTCCCTGATCGACTTGGACCTGATCAGCAACCATCCCATGAACCCTATGATCAACTCCGGAGCCATCACGGTGGTGAACATGCTGCTGGGCAAAATGAGCTTCGAGGAAATTCAGGACGTGTTCCGGAAAGTCTGCGAGGATCCGGAAATCGAGAGTAACGAGGCGGTTTTTCGGTCGGAGATGCAGAATCTGTCCCGGAACCGGGCCATCGCTTACCTCCTTCAGAGCAAGGGAATTCTGGACGACCGGGTGGAGGAGACCCTGGAACTGTACACCCGCCTGTGTTCTCTGGAGGTGACGGCGGTATCGTTGGCCAGCATGGGAATGACCATCGCCATGGACGGAAAACTGGGAAACAGCGAATCTGTTTTTACCGGCCGCACCATGGAAATCTGCAAAACCATCATGTTGACCTGCGGGATGTACGATCGCTCCGGGCGTTTTGCGGTGAAGGTGGGGCTTCCCACCAAGAGTGGCGTGGGCGGCGGACTGGTGTCCGTTGCCGATAATCACGTGGGCATCGGCATTTATGGGCCGGCGCTGGACGACAAGGGGAACTGCGTGGCCGGCGGGCCGATTCTGGAATACCTTTCCAGAGAGCTGCAGATTCACCTGTTCCAGAAGAATACCTGCGTGGACCGCATGATGGAACAGCGATAAGAAATTGTTCGTAAAAAGGGAGGTAATCAAATGGGAATGAATGACACACCGTCCTCGGAACGCATGCACATTGCATTCTTTGGACTGAGAAATGCGGGGAAGTCCAGTCTGGTGAACGCCGTGACCGGGCAGAACATGGCCATCGTATCAGATGTGCGGGGGACCACCACGGATCCGGTGTATAAATCCATGGAGCTCCTGCCCATGGGTCCGGTGGTAATCATCGACACCCCGGGCATTGACGACGAAGGGGACCTGGGCGAGATGCGGGTTCAGAAGACGAAGGAAGTGCTGACCCGTACGGATGTGGCGGTGCTGGTCACCGACGGCTCTCGGGAGCGGCAGCCGGAAGAGGAAGCGCTACTGGCCCTGTTCCGGGAAAAAGCCATTCCCTACGTCATCGCGGAGAACAAACGGGATCTGGTAAAAGAAGATTCGCGGCCGGCAGAGGAACGGGTGGTTCGCACCAGTGCCGTGACCGGCGAAGGCATCCGCGAGCTGAAGGAACGCATTGCCCATATCGAGCAGAAGGAAGGACCGAAGGAAAAACCGATTGCCGCGGACCTGGTTCAACCGCTGGATTTGGTGGTGTTGGTAATCCCAATCGACGCTTCCGCGCCGAAGGGGCGCCTGATTCTGCCTCAGCAGCAGGTGATTCGGGACCTGCTGGAAGCCGGCGCCGTGCCGGTGTGCGTTAAGGAAACCGAGCTGGCGGGCCTCCTGGCAAAACCGGGATTCAAACCGGCTCTGGTGATTACCGACAGCCAGGCGTTCCAAATCGTGTCGGAAATCGTTCCGGAGGATATTCCGCTGACTTCTTTTTCCATCCTGATGGCCCGGTACAAGGGCTTCTTGGAAACTGCGGTGCAGGGAGCTTTTGCCATCGACGAGGTAAAGCCGGGGGACACCATCCTGATTTCCGAGGGATGTACCCACCATCGCCAGTGCGAGGACATCGGAACGGTGAAGCTGCCGAAGCTCCTGCGGAAGCATCTGGGCTTTGATGTGAATATCGAAACCTCTTCCGGCCGGGAGTTCCCGGAGAACTTGTCGGACTATCGCCTGGTGATTCACTGTGGCGGCTGCATGCTGAACGGAAGGGAGATGCAGAGTCGGATGAACCGTGCGGTTTCCGGCGGACTTCCTTTTACCAACTACGGCATCGCCATTGCCTACATGCGTGGCATCCTAAAACGGAGCATTGCCATGCTTCCGGGAATCGGGGACGAAGAGTAATATAGTAAGAAAGTGAGAACGAATCGATGAAAATCTGGATTACCCGTCACGGGCAGACGAAATACAACAAAATGAAATTGATGCAGGGCCGGACGGACGAGCCCCTGAACGAAACCGGTATCGCCCAGGCGAAGGCGGCCCGGGAGCGCATCGGCGACGTGCACTTCGATGCGGTGTACGCCAGTCCTCTGGACCGGGCCATCGTAACCGGCGCCATCATCGGCGGCGTTTCCCGGGACGAGGTGATCATCGACGAACGGATCATCGAAACGGATTTCGGAAAATATGAGCTGCACAAATACTCCGGTCTGGGACCGAGAATGTCCCTGTACTGGGCGCTGCCGGAGGTTTTTCCCGCACCGCCCACGGTGGAAACCGTGGCATCCATGGTGCAGCGGAGCCGGGAGTTCTTGCAAGAGCTGGAGCAGAAGGATTACGAGAACGTGCTGGTGTCCTGCCACGGGGGAATCATCCGGGCCCTAACCGGATACATGATGGACCGGAAGAACGGCATTTGCTGGCGGCCAAAACCCCACAACTGTGAAATCCGGGTGTTCGAGTCGGTGGACGGAAAGCACCGCCGCATTGAGGATGTTGTTGAGAAATAAGATGCTGAAAGTGATGCACGGATGGCCGATGAGGCCTTCCGTGCATCACTTTTTTGGTTTCCGGGCACCAAAGCTACCGGTAAGCCAAAGGGGCCGCCACCGGCGGCCGCCGGGCGCCCGTGAAGCTCAAATCCGGCGGGGGAAATGTGAAGATTTTGCTCCCCGG
>JAERMT010000740.1_pt1 | contig 16823 bp, 20 predicted proteins | sample 9267081 | NCBI WGS metagenome assembly JAERMT01 (sample SAMN17071939, study PRJNA684904) | human gut metagenome | isolation source: diarrhea sample from child under the age of five | host: Homo sapiens | place: South Africa: Mafikeng, Mafikeng Provincial Hospital | collected 2019-09
TGACAGCTTTCACTAGCTGTGCTTTGTTTCAATTACAAGCCTACCCTTTTCTCTTTACCCTGCAAAACGTTTAGGACACTATTGGAATTAGCCATTATATAATGCGTCAGCCCTGAGTAACTACGCAAGCGAGCGTGTAGTCTAATCTCTTTTTCGTACCTTTGCGTCTGATAGTATCCTGTAGGTATAAGTGTATATGACAAGACAAGCTCTCCTCCGCATCCTGGTACTTAGCTGGCTCCTGCTCACCAGTAGCTGCGCTGAGTATGTGCGCATACAGAAGTCCAAAGACCCTAGTCTACGCTACTCCTATGCCAAGAAGTACTACAACGAGGGCAAGTATGGACGTGTGGCTGAGCTGATGGTTGATGTCCTACCCCAATACGAGGGCACACAGGAGGGAGCTCAGGCTCTATATATTATGGCAGATGCCCTGCTTCACAACAAGCAAGAGTCGAGTGCTGCCGAATACTTTCGCAGACTATACACTAAGTACCCGCAAGACCCACGAGCCACTGAGGCACAGTACAAGACGGGTCTCTCACTCTATCGCATTGCTCCTGACCCACGTCTGGATCAATCTGTCACCTACAGCGCGCTCAAGGAGCTACAAGGCTTCCTAGAGGCACACCCCGAGAGCGAGCACCGCAAGGAGGTCGAGCAGATGCTCTTCGACTTACAGGACAACTTAGCCAAGAAAGAGCTTATCACCGCTGACTTATACTACAACCTAGGTACATACCTTGGCAATAACTATATATCTGCCATCATAACCGCACGCAATGCGCTCAAGGCTTATCCCTACACCAAGCACCGTGAGGAGCTACTCTTCATCATACTCGAGTCCTCATATCAACAGGCTATGAATAGTGTAGAGAGCAAGAAGCAGGGGCGACTTCGTGAAGTTATCGATGCATACTACAACTATGAGAACGCATACCCCCAGGGCAAGTACATCAAGCGTGCTAAGTCTATGCGAGACCGCGCACAGCGTATGATCGTTAGCTAGGCGGATACCGCTAAGGTGCTCCTACACACCTACTAGCCCTCTGGACATCTCTCACCCTATTTTGACCCTATAATAGTACTATGACAACAGAACATAAGAAGCAACCAGTACCACAGAGTACTATCACTCGCTCCCTCCCTGAGCTGTGGGAGCAGACTGGAAATATCTACGAGACCGTACGTATCATCTCCAAGCGCGCCAACCAGCTATCCGTAGAGATGCGAGATGAGATACGGGAGAAGCTACAGGAGTTTGCTAACTACCAAGACAACGTCGAGGATACGGTCGAAAACGCTGAGCAGATTGAGATATCTAAGTATTACGAACAGCTACCCAAGCCATCGCTTGTCGCCACGACGGAGTTTCTCAACGGTGAGGTCTACTTCCGCCTTCCCTCAGACAAAGCTCAGGACTAAGGCTATCTAAACTCAATCACCTTCCGACTATGTGGCAACGCATCCAGACCTTATACCTATTCCTCAGTGGGGTGACCGCCACCCTCTTGCTACTACTCACGCTCTTTACCATCGAGCCTACAGGCGCTGAGGCGAGCTACGCAGCCAACTTCACCGGGATTATCGCAAAGGGGTGGACCAGCATCAAATACTTTAACCTAGTCACCTTTGTGCTGACCTCACTCGTTACGATCATCTCCTTTGCCACTATCTTCCTCTACAAGTGGCGCAAGCTACAGATCCGCCTCACCATCATCGGACTACTGCTGATGGTGGCAGCTATCGTTGCTTTCGGATATATGATCTGGCAGCAGGCAGGTACGACGCGTATGCAGGTGTGGCTCCTACTACCTCTGGTCAACCTCATCTGCCAGTATCTGGCTATGCGCAATATCATCAAGGACGACATACTCGTACGTGCCTCCAATAGACTACGCTAGTACCCTACGATAGCCTAGTCTCCTCTACTCATTCACCTCTATTTACTTGCATCCCTATGGCAATCATCTATCCTGACACGTCGCACACCTTTGGCGAGTTTCTACTCATCCCAGGACTGACCACGCCCGAGTGTACCGTAGACAAGATCTCTCTACGTACCCCCCTAGCTAAGTATCGTCCCGCAGAGGGTGAGTCACGAATCAATCTCAACATCCCCTTTGTCTCAGCTATCATGCAGAGCGTCAGCAACGACACGATGGCGATAGCTCTGGCACGCAATGGTGGACTCTCCTTTATCTTTGGCTCACAGCCTATCGAAGAGGAGGCAGAGATGGTCGCTCGTGTCAAGAAGTTTAAGGCAGGCTTCGTCCGGAGCGACTCCAATGTCAGTCCGAGCGATACGCTCGCCGATGTGCTAGCTCTAACACAGCGCACGGGACACTCGACCATAGGGGTCACTGATGATGGCACGCCCGACGGAGTACTCTGTGGCATCGTCACCAGTAGAGACTACCGTCTCTCGACCGACTCTCTCGACCGCAAGGTCTCAGACTTCATGACTCCCTTCGAGCGTCTTACGACAGGTCGCAAGGGTATCTCGCTCAGTGAAGCAAACGATATCATCTGGGCGCACAAGCTCAATGCGCTACCTATCATTGACGAGAACAGAAAGCTCTGCTACTTCGTCTTTCGCAAGGATTACGATAGCCACAAGGAGAACCCGCTAGAGCTACAAAACCCACACAATAAGACGCTAATGGTCGGCGCCGGCATCAACACACGCGACTACAAGGAGCGGGTGCCAGCACTGGTCGAGGCAGGTGCTGATGTCCTCTGCATCGACTCGTCTGATGGCTTCTCCGTATGGCAGAAGGAGACTATCACCTGGATACGTGAGCAGTATGGCGACAGCGTCATCGTCGGTGCGGGCAATGTGGTCGACCAAGAGGGCTTCCGCTATCTTGTCGAGGCGGGTGCTGACTTTGTCAAAGTCGGTATCGGTGGTGGCTCTATCTGTATCACGCGTGAGCAGAAAGGTATCGGACGTGGTCAAGCTTCGGCAGTCATTGATGTGGCTCAGGCTCGTGATGACTACTACCGTGAGACGGGGATTTACATCCCCATCTGTAGCGATGGCGGTATCGTGCACGACTACCACATGACGCTCGCCCTAGCAATGGGAGCTGACTTCCTAATGATGGGACGCTATTTCGCCCGCTTTGACGAGTCTCCTACGGAGAAGCTTCGCATTGGTAACAATATCGTCAAGGAGTATTGGGGCGAGGGCTCCAATCGTGCGCACAACTGGCAGCGGTATGATGGCGGTGGTGTGGCGACTACAATGAAGTTCGAGGAGGGAGTAGACAGCTATGTCCCCTACGCTGGTCCAATGAAAGACACGCTCGATCAGACACTGAGTAAAATTAAAGCAACAATGAGCAGCTGTGGCACGGTCGACCTCAAGTCTCTCCGCGAGAATGCCAAGCTCACGCTAGTCTCATCGACCTCTATCGTCGAGGGAGGTGCACACGATGTAATCCGCAAGGATCGGACGTAGTGTACGCCTCGTCTCTGAGCTACTTGTATTATAGCTTCGAGCTACCTATATAATAATAGAGTGCATTATCCCGAACTCCTCACTGTCGTAGGTCCTACTGCTTGCGGTAAGACGGCTCTAGGGGTAGCACTAGCTGAGGAACTACACGGAGCTATACTCAGTGGTGACAGTAGGCAGGTCTTCGTCGGTATGGATATAGGTACCGGCAAGGACCTGGACTCCTACACGACAGAGCGTGGCACCATCCCCCACTACCTTATAGATATAGTACCAGCAGGTACTCCTTTCAACCTTTTTGAGTATGTGCGTCTCTTCGACGAAGCTTACAAGGAGGTTGTCTCACGACAGCTCCGTCCTATCTTCGTCGGTGGATCTGGGCTCTACGTGGAGCAAATACTGCAGACGAGACCGATGCATCATGTGCCACCCAATGCGACTCTACGACAAGAGTTAGAGCTACTAAGCCTAGAGGACCTACGCTCTATCCTCAGTCGTTACCCACGCATTGACCGTGTAGACACCAGCTCAGCACGCAAGTGCATCCGCGCCATCGAGATAGCCCAGCACTACGCTCACTATCCAGAGGAGTACCATCGCTATCAGCAGGCACTCCGTGAGGCTAAGCGACAGCAACCTCCCCTCATTGTGGGATTACGACTGGCTAGACAAGAGGTCATACGACGCATAGACCAGCGACTCAAGAGCAGACTAGACGAGGGAATGGTCGCCGAGGTGGAGCATCTGCTCGATGAGGGTGTACCAGCCGATACCCTCCTAGCGTATGGACTTGAGTACCGCTTCATCACACTCTACCTGCAGGGCAAGCTGAGCTATCGAGAGATGGAAGAGCAGCTAGCGACAGCAATTCATCAGTTTGCCAAGCGTCAGATGACTTGGTTTCGCGGGATGACTCGACGAGGACTCCCGATACATTGGATAGACGGTCACCAGCCCGTCACCTACCAGCTAGACAGAGTACTACGTCTGGTAAAGGATTGGCAAGAGTAAGCTCCGCTTAGGAGGGATGCTAAAGCAACCCGTTCCTCCAGAGATATATGATACGCTCCGTAACGGCATCGTCCTCGACATGCTCAGGGTCAAACGTCATATCAAGGTTTCCTCCGTATATCTTGGCAAGCGTATTGTACCAGGTTGCGGTGAGTCCCCCATAGATTGACTTGACAATCTCGTATCCCGTGGAGCCAGTCTGCCTATTCATTAGTTTAATCAGGAGCAAGCCTTGCCCTAGCGTTAGGTTCTTCATACGAGGCGTGTACTCCTTAACCAGTTCCTTCTTGACCCGTGCTAGGTGAGCTTTGCGCTCCCGCTCCGTGGGGAAGGTCTCTGCATACTCATAGGTCTCGGTAATCATCCTACTCAGCTCCTCCGCAATGGGCAAAACCTTCTTGACATCACGCACGCGCCTCCAGTAGGCATATCGCTCAGTCTTGGTGAGAGGCTTGTGGGGAGTCCCTGAGACATGTATCTCAGGCAGGAGGACACCGATGATGTCCTCCTCAGAAAGTGTGTCGGGGACCTGCACAAAAGGAGCATCCGTGCAGTCACGAATAGGAGATAATACTGTACGGCTCAGAGCATTAGTGCTAGATAGTAGGAGCAGTACTAGCGAGGGAAGAAGCAGTCGGAGTAAATGTTTCATAGCGCAAATGGGGCTGTTTTACAAAAGAAATCACTACCTTTGGCAATTGACTGTGAGATTTAAGCAAAGATACAACTAAATATAGAACCTCACATCATACCAATTGACGACTTAGACTATGACACAGAAATCACTTCTCACCCTCTCATTGCTACTCCTCGTCACACTCTGCGGATGCGGGCTTTCCAGCTGTACCTACAAGAAAGGCTCCAGGACGATGGCACAACAAGAGGTCAACTTTAGAGACTTTACTGCAATCAATGCCAATCGTGGCATCAACCTTGAGATTACACAAGGTGCGGAGTACTCGGTCTCAGTCTCTGCTCCCGAGAAGTATCTGGACGATGTCAAAGTCGAACAAAAGGGCGAGACCCTCTATATCAGTCTCAAAAAGGATGGCGAGCGCCTCTTCGACAATGACAATATCACCGTACAGATTACGATGCCCTACATTACACAGATAGACCTAGCGGGAGCTACTGAGGCTCGCTTCATCGGACACTTCGAGGCGCCTCTGTTCTCAGCCCACCTATCTGGCTCCTCTGAGATAGAAGACCTCTCCATCGTAGCAGACGAGATGCGCATCGAGGCAACGGGTGCTAGCGAAGTCTCTGGTACTTTACAAGCAACACGCGCTATGATCGACCTCTCTGGAGCCTCAGAGCTAGATGCAATTGCCAACCAGATAGGACAGATGACGATGCAACTCGCAGGAAGCTCGGAGGCAAGCCTCAAGGGAGCCATCTCCAACCTACAAGCTACACTAACGGGTGCCTCCGAAATTGACGGTGATGAGCTGACCGTGTCTGACCTAGACATCTCACTATCAGGAGCCGCTTCAGCAGAGATTCGCAACAGTGGGACCCTTCGCTACAAGCTAGCAGGTGCCTCTGAGCTCACCATCTACGGATCACCTAAGGTACTAGACTCACAGAGCGACCGCTCCTCAACAGTTGAGATGCGCTAACCTACTCCTTATTATATCCTATATCATGTCCTCAATCAAGCGTTTTATAGAGCGCATCACAGGTCAAGTCAAGCGCTTTAGTGCAGAGCACCCCAAGCGGGCGCAAGCTCTCCTCTGTGGCTTGATTGTCTTGGGGATGGGCGTCTACACGTTTGTCCTTAGCGACTCCAACCTGGGCAAGCAGCTACGCTACTCACATCGCATCCAGACACTCACCGATGAGTGCAAGCGTCTCGAAGAGGCTTACCGTAGCGACAGCCTGAAGATTGACAGCTATAAGCAGGACAAAGCTTCGCTAGAGCGTATCGCTCGTGAGGAGTATCGTATGCAACGACCTGATGAGGTCGTCTTCCTCATCAAGGACAGACCCGACGCTGAGGACGAAGCTAGCAAGTGACCTCCCCCCTAAGTTTACACGAACCGCAATCCATGTCTCAACCGAAGCCCCGACGCCAACGCTTGCTCGACCTATCCTACCGACTAGGTCTGATACTGATGGTCGTAAGTCTGTACCTCCCGCTCTTCTACGAGGGCAAGGCTACCGGCTACATCCTGATGGTCGGCTCGCTACTCTACACGATGAGCCAAGCCTTGGTCGATAGGAGCGGTGTAGACCTCCGCACGAAGCGTCTGCGCGGGATGGCTCTACTGGGAGGAGCTCTATTCGTCGCAGGCTCCTATCTCTTCATCGTAGAGGTCTCATACTGGCGACTGGTACTTGCAGTAGCCTCTGTCCTCATCTTGTACTCCAATATAGTACTCCTGTATCATAAGCCTCGTGCCAAAGAGGAGCCACCAGCAGAGAAGTAAGCCACCCAGTCCAGTATGCCAACGAACAATATCAAAAAAGCTCCTCAGCGAGAGCGTATCTATACACTCACAGCTACACAGTCTGGCGGTCTTCTTGAGCAGCTCATCGAGTTGCTACCACAGGTTAGTCGCACCACGGTCAAGCAGTACCTACGCAATCGATGCGTTGTGCTGGCAGGGCGGACGACGACACAGTTTGACGCACCCGTCGCCAGTGGCGAGACCATCGAAGTCTACAACGTAGGTGCCGCCGAGGAGCTTCAGCACCCGCTCATCGAGGAGCTATACCGCGATGAGCAATTCATCGTCTTACACAAGCGTCCTGGCATCCCAACCGTCTCGGTAGGTGGAGCCAGCAAGAGTAGCCTCTTTCAGGTAGTGACGCGTCATCTGAAGAGAGCGAACCCGCATGAGAAGGTCTTCCTCTTGAACCGTCTCGACCGCGACACCGAGGGCATCATCATCGTAGCGCGTACTCGACAGCTACAGCAAGACCTCCTCGCCGAGTGGCGTAGCTTCGTCATCTCGAACAGCTTCGAGGCGGTCGTCCTAGGCACTCTTCCCTCAAGCGAAGGCACCCTCGCCAACAATCCTGCTAAGGGAGCCAAGCGAAGCTCCAGCAAAGGGCACTCCACCACTGGTAAGAAAGAGAGAGTCCCAGCTAGCTTCAAGGCAGACTATCAGGTCATCGCCACAGGGCCTTACCTTACAAGACTAAGCCTCTCTCTACTCACACGCAACAACAGTATCCGCTCCACGCTAGCCAGCCTAGGTCATCCACTCCTAGGAGACCACCGAGCCAGTGACTCCATAGCTCCTGAGCTCAGCAAGTACCTAGCACTACGAGCCACCGAGATAACCATCTACCATCCCATACTGCGCGAGCAGATGCAGTTCACCATCGACGCACCCCTAGTCAATCTAGACCGGATTGCCCAGACACGCCTCACAGCTAGTCAGAAGGAAGCACTCCTCATCGAGACGGTAGCTCCTGCTCAGCATAAGAAACGCAATCAGTAACCACAATAAATATCAGTTTAACCAGATGATTATGAAGCAACGCACAACGTACTTACTACTTCTCATCACACTCTTCCTCACGGCTGTGCCTAAGCTAGCAGCACAGGCTGGAGGCATGATTAACCCCGTCAAGTTTTCTCAGCAGATTACGGACGACGGGAAGAAGACAGTCACCGTCTCCATCACAGCTCGTGTCATTGACGGCTGGCACCTCTACGACCAGAACCTACCAGCAGGTGGTCCCGTCTCACTCGAGTTTCACACCGACAAGCTCCAAGGAGCTAAGGCGCTAGGAGGCTTCAAGGCAAACAAAGCTCCTCATCGCTACACCGATGACATCTTCGGTATAGAAGTACGAGACTTTGCGGGGACAGTCACCTTTTCCCAGAAGCTAGAGATTACTGACCCTAAGGCTTTCGTCTATGAAGGTCAGCTCAAGGGTCAGGCCTGCCAAGACAACTGCGTACTCGTAGACTACGACTTCAACTTCAGCTCCAAGCAGCTCTCCAAGGCTATGCTAGCTGTAGCTGCCAGCGAGCCCGCAGAGACGACTGACGAGGATGCCACGACAGAGACTGAGGCAGACAGCACAGAGACAGCTCTTGGTGCCAGTGATAGTCTCGCCGTCGCTACTACCTCAGCGGGCGTCACAGCGACGAACTACTGGGAGCCCGTCATCGAGCAGCTCAAGGCTTATGGCGACCGCAACCAGGAGCAGTCCAATGCGAGCCTTCTGTACATCTTCATCTACGGCTTCCTCGGCGGACTCATCGCGCTCATCACCCCATGCGTATGGCCTATGATACCGATGACGGTGAGCTTCTTCCTCAAGCGCACCAAGTCTCGCAAGGCTGCCATACGAGATGCTATGATATACGGACTCTCTATTATAGTCATCTATGTAGCTCTAGGTCTCATCATCACCGCTATCTTTGGTGCGAGTGCCTTGAACAACCTAGCGACCAACGCTGTCTTTAACATCATCTTCTTCCTCATACTAGTACTCTTTGCCGTCTCCTTCTTCGGAGCCTTCGAGCTAGTCCTGCCAGCTAAGTGGACCAACAAGATGGACTCCAAGGCAGACAGCACCACGGGTCTACTCTCCATCTTCTTCATGGCGTTTACCCTCGTACTGGTATCTTTCTCTTGTACTGGTCCTATCATCGGTACCCTCCTCGTACAGGCTGGAACCTCAGGTGAGATTGTAGCGCCCGCCATTGGTATGATTGGCTTCGCGCTAGCACTGGCACTACCCTTCTCGCTCTTTGCCATCTTCCCCAACATGTTGCAAAACATGCCTAAGAGTGGAGGCTGGCTCAACTCTGTCAAGGTAGTCCTCGGCTTCCTCGAGCTAGCGCTCTCGCTCAAGTTCCTCTCCGTCGCTGACCTTGCTTACGGCTGGGGTATCCTCGACCGCGAAACCTTCCTAGCTCTCTGGATTATCATCTTCGCACTGCTAGGCTTCTACCTGCTCGGCAAGATACGTCTACCGCACGATACGCCACTGGAGAAGATTAGTGTCTCACGCCTCTTCATGGCAATCATCTCGCTAGCTTTCTCCGTCTATATGATACCTGGTCTGTGGGGCGCACCGCTCAAGTCTATTACAGCCTTTGCTCCGCCACTCTATACGCAGGACTTCAACCTATACGATGGAGAGGTGCATGCCCAGTTTGACGACTTCGACGCTGGTATGCGCTACGCTCAGGAGACGGGCAAGCCTGTCCTACTAGACTTCTCAGGCTTCGGCTGTGTCAACTGCCGTGAGATGGAGAACTCTGTCTGGATTGACCCCACTGTCAAGGGACTCCTCGAGGATGACTACATCCTTATCACCCTCATGGTCGATGACAAGACACCACTACCTCAGGTGATTGAGGTAGAGGAAAACGGCTCCGTCAAGAAGCTCCGCACCATCGGAGACAAGTGGAGCTACCTGCAGCGACACAAGTTTGCCGCCAACGCACAGCCCTACTACATCGCCATCGACCCTGCGGGCAATCCGCTGAGTCCTTCGTATGCCCACGACACCGATATCAGCAAGTATATCGACTTCCTCAAGGGCGGACTCAAGGAGTACGAGAAGCGTCAGAAGGAGCAAGCTAAGTAGTTAGCGCTACATAGCCACTATACGAGAGAGTCTCTGCCACTTAGTTGGTAGAGACTCTCTACTTATATAGTAGGTCTAGAGCTTCATTTTACCTAGGTTAAGGTATTGACTGATGCCAAGATAGCCCCTACCTTTGCAGATAGAAATACCAATACAACGATTCAACGCAAATGAAAACTATCGGACTATACTTTGGCTCCTCTACGGGGCATGTCGAGGGCATCGCAGACAAGGTTGCCCAGCTACTAGGAATTGATGCAGCTCACGTGCACAACGTGGCTAGTGCTACGGCAGACTCCGTCCAGGAGTATGACCTCCTCATCCTCGGCTCCTCCACATGGGGCTACGGCGACCTTCAGGATGACTGGGAAGGCTTCCTACCCAAGCTAGCTAAGCAAGACCTCACGGGCAAGCAGTTTGCCGTCTTCGGCTGTGGTGACTCGAGTAGCTATCCAGATACCTTCTGCGACGCTATGGCAGAGATAGCTGAGCAGGTCAGCGCAGCTGGAGCCACACTCATCGGTCAGATTCCCGCAGAGGGCTATAGCTACGAGGCTACGCGCTGCGAGGTAGATGGTCAGCTCATCGGCTGCTGTCTAGACGAGGACAATGAGAGCGACGAGACAGATGACCGTCTCGACACCTGGGTACAAGCCATCCAGAAGGCGTAGCGTCCGTACTAGGATAGCCGTTCATAAATTCTTTTTTTCTGTTAGTTAAGTGTGTATGTCGACCGAGTGGGTGATGCTGAGTGATAAGGTCTACGAGTTTCAGAAAGGAATTCGTCCGCTTTTTCTCTGCACCATAAGCAGAGAGATAGCCCCTCTTCTGACGAAGCGTCTAGAGCGATCAGGCATAGCCTACCATCTAGAGGAGATATCCAGTGTGTCGTCACGTGTCAATCTCTTCTTTGGCAAAGAGCTATGTATTGCAATCATCTCAGAGATGGTCAGAGGTCGCTCCTTGACGACGCTCTCACCAGAGGAAGACTTTATCCTCGGGACCCTACTCGGCTACGACACTTACCAGCAGTGCGAGCGCTACCAGCAGCGCAAGCAGCGCTCCACACAGATGGTCGCCAGCTGAGGAAAGTAAGTTTACAGCTTTACACAGTTAGTTGGTGTAGTAAGTCTAGAGCAGTATGAGTAAAGAGCTGTGCTCTAGTAGTGGGAGTAGCGCCTTATGGAGAGGGCGCTACTTTTGTTGTATCTGTCGCCAGCAGATAGCTCGTTCCTCCCCAAGGAGCAAATGCTCCCTCTGAGGGAGCAAAACGCTCCTCCGCTAGAACCGAAAAGTTCCTCCGCTGGAAAAGAAAATTTCCTCCGCTGGAAACTTTACTTTCCTCCCTTGGAAATTTTCTTTTCCAAGGGAGGAAAGCTTTTGGAAATCTTGCGAGGTGTGTCCTCTTCCTGAAAAAAGTACACAGTTGGGGAGGTGTTACTGAGATGGTACACGGATCATTTTGTTAGTCCTGTGAGCGTACTCATCTGTTCGTTTTGCTGTCTGATGTGAGTGAGTGTGGTACGACTTTCAGGAAGCAGGCACGAGTGACTTACGGCTTCAACGTACCTATGGGAACAACGAACACATCTCTATCCTTCATCCTGTAGGCATAGTTGCCAGTGGCCGTCAGAACCATTTTGAAGGCTGGGGCTTTCATCTTCGTTGTATCGATTTTATCAGCTAGCTTACAGAGACTCTCCGCTCCCTCGTTGATGAGCGTCTCCCCTCCGAGCTTTATCTCTATCAGTCCATAGGCTCCATTGTGCAGGTGTACGACAGCATCACACTCTAAGTCGTTTTTGTCTCTATAATGAAAAACATCGCCATCCAGCATCTCTGCGTAAACTCTCAAGTCTCGTATGCACAGCGTCTCAAACATAAGCCCCATCGTGCTAAGGTCGTTGATAAGATCCTTGGGTCCAATGCCTAGTGATGCTGTAGCAATAGAGGGGTCTACGAAGTAGCGGGTGCCTGAAGTGCGAATAGCCGTTTTGCTGCGCAGGTTAGGATTCCAGGCTTCAGCATCTTCTATTACGAAAATGTCTTGAAGTGCGTTGATATAGCTGGTGACAGTCTTTTTGCTGATATCAAATCCACCCCCAGTAGTCATATCAGCCGTTATGGTGCCGATGGTTGCTTGAGTGCCCTGATGGCGAGCATAGGAGCGGAGTAACTTGCGTGTGGTCTCAGCACTGCGCTGCACGCCATCAACACGAGATATGTCGCTATGCACTACGCCATCTACATAGTCTTTAGCTTGGTCTAGTGCTATGTCGGTCTCCATATCAATGGCTCTGGGCCAACCTCCCCGACATATGAGATAGGCTATGTCATCTAGCTCATGAGAGACCTCTCCTGCGACACTTTCATTGCCTTCAAATAACTCTTTCAAGCTTACCATACCCGTAGAGTTACCGCTCTCCCATAGGCTCATCGGTCTCATCGTGAGCCACGCAAATCGTCCTGTACCACTATGCTCTACCTGACTCATATCTGCAGGGACAGCACTACCTGTAAGAATAAACTGCCCTAAATCTGGTCGGTGATCCACTTCATAGCGGATGGCATCCCACACTTTGGGGGCTAGCTGCCACTCGTCAATCAGTCGAGGCGTCCGCCCCACGAGTAGCTGATCTATGCTCATCTCAGCCATCTGTAGGTAAGTAGCCCGTCGCTTCGGGTCATCCATATAGATGACACTTTGTGCTATCTGTTCGGCTGTTGTCGTTTTGCCACACCACTTAGCACCTCGTATGAGAACGGCTCCCTTGCCTCGGAGCTTTCGCTGGAGTATTTGGTCTGCGATTCGCTTCTTGTATCTCATATCTGTAATCTGCTTAATGTCAGCATACAAAGGTACAATTATTTCCTCTGTTTCCAAAGTTGGCCGCATTTTGTTTCCAAAGTTGGCTGTATTTCGTTTCCACTTTTGGCTGTGTTTTATTTCCGCTTTTGGCTGAGAGCGGAGACGAGCAGGTTAGGGGAGCTCCTGTAGCGGGAGCACAATCCGGAAGGTGGTGCCGACCTGCAGCTCGGAGTGCTTGACGTAGATGCGCCCACGGAAGTATTGCTGTACGATGCGCCGCACGAGCGATAAGCCGAGCCCCCAGCCACGCTCCTTGGTCGTGAAGCCTGGTTTGAAAATCATTCGCTGCGTAGCGCGTGTCATACCACGACCAGTGTCGGTGATGTCTAGGTACACGTTTTTTCCGTGAGCCTGCGTGGTTATGGTAATCTGTCCTTTGCCGTCCATAGCGTCGACGCCATTCTTTACGATGTTCTCCACGACCCAGCTCATGAGGTCGCTTGTGATGAGACAGTATAGCTCCTCGGGGGCTGGCTCGAAGCTTATCTGTACCTGCCTGGAGATGCGCCGTGAGAGGTACTGGACTGAGGTAGCGACCAGCCCATTGAGCTCTATGGGCGTGAGCTCGGGGAGGCTGCCGACCTTTTGGAAGCGGTGAGCGATTAGCTCGAGACGATTGACATCTTGGCCTATGCTCTCGATGATCTCGGGGGGTAGGTCATAACTCTTGAGCAATTCGGTCCACGCCATAAGCGAGGAGATGGGCGTGCCGAGCTGATGTGCGGTCTCCTTGCTGAGGCCGACCCAGATACGGTCCTGCTCCCAGTGCAGTAAACTGCGGATGGTGAGGACCAGAATGATGATGTAGAGGATGAAGATACCGGTCTGCAGATAGGGGAAGCGTAGTAGCCGTCTCAGATGACTACTATCACTGTAGTAGAGATACTGGTGTCCTGCAGACCCTAGGTCTATCTCGATGGGTGCGTAGCCTGAGCGAAAGGCTGTGAGTCGTCTCTCCAGATAGGTCGAGTCTCTAGCTATCGCCTCGGGGTCGATGTTCTTGTGTCCCAAGATATTCCCCAGACTGTCTGTGAGGATGAGCGGTATGGTTGTATTGGACTCGAGGATTTGCAGGGCAAGGGCATTGAGCTGGGCATCGCTTTGGCTAGCAATACACTCGGTCGCCTCGGCCCAGGTCTGCATCTTCAGTCGCTCCTCGTCAGCCATACGTCGCACGAGTGGCTCCGAGAGAAGGAGCGGGAGGAGTGCCACGATGAGTGCTAGCACGACAAGTAGTACGTTGGTCGGGAGGGAGCTTAGGAATCGCCTTGGGGATGGCATGCGGGTGCTGTTCGGTTGGGTCTGGTATGAAAGTCGGGAGCTTTTTGCCCTCGGTGCTAGGTGAGCCCAAGCAGATTCGGCGCAAAGCTGTATCTTTGTAACGGATATAACGCCCTTTTATTATCGTTTCGCCTGCACCTTAACCTATGTCTTCTACACAGCACACGCGCCAGCAGATAGTCCAGACGGCTCACGCACTCTTTGTCCAGCAGGGAGTCGAGGAGACGACTATGGTAGCTATCGCTCAGGCTGTGGGGTGCAGTCGACGCACGGTCTACACTTATTACAAGGACAAGCAGACACTGCTGATGGCGGTCATCGAGCGGGAGATTAGCTTGATGAGCCAGTCGCTGAGCAAGGTCCTAGACCACGCTGGGGACGCTGTCACCAAGCTGATGGTGCTACTGGACAATCATCTGCAGCTAATCCAGAAGACGGTGCAGAGACAGGGGGAGCATAATGCAAACTTCTTTAGCGATACCTTTAGCATCGAGCGCTTGCGACTCAAGTATGACCAGAGTGAGTACGATATGCTCAAGCGTATCTTGCAGCAGGGGCAGGCGACGGGAGAGCTCTGGGTCGCTGATATCAATTCGACCGCTTACCTACTCCTCAAGAGCTTCAAGAGCCTGGAGGCTCCGTACATCAACCGCTACCATCATGAGTATGGCAAGGAGGACTACCTCCGTATCAAGGCTGCTATGGAGCAACTGCTCAGACAGGGGCTGACGAATCATGCAAAATACAAACCTACAACTAGATAAACCTATGAAACTACTTCAAGACAAAGTGGCACTCATCACGGGTGCAGCTCGTGGTATCGGCAAGGCGATTGCCACCAAGTATGCAGAGGCTGGATGCCATGTGGCTATCAGTGACCTCAAGGTGGCTGACGAGGCTAAGGATTACTACGCCCAGCTAGCCAAGGAGTGCGGAGTCGCGATACGTACCTATGAGAGCAATGCGGCAGACTTTGAGGCTGCCCATCAGCTTATTGACCAGATTGTGGCAGACTTTGGCAAGCTAGACGTTCTGGTCAACAATGCGGGCATCACACGTGACGGGCTACTCCTACGTATGAGCGAGCAGCAGTGGGATGCCGTAATCAATGTCAACTTGAAGTCTGCCTTCAATATGACCCACGCCGTAGCGCCTGTCATGATGAAGCAACGTCAGGGTAGTATCATCAATATGGCGAGCGTCGTCGGTGTATCTGGCAATGCGGGTCAGGTGAACTACTCGGCCTCTAAGGCTGGTATGATTGCCCTTGCCAAGAGTGTCGCCAAGGAGCTAGGCTCACGTGGTATCCGTGCCAATAGTATCGCCCCAGGCTTCATCGAGAGCGACATGACAGCTGTCCTCAGCGAGGAGGTACGCAAGGAGTGGGCTAAGCAAATCCCACTACGCCGTGGTGGCAAGCCTGAGGATGTGGCCAACGTGGCTCTCTTCCTCGCAAGCGACCTCTCCTCCTATATGACAGGACAGGTGCTCTCCTGCTGTGGAGGTATGAATATGTAATTATCCTCTGCCCTGGAGTGTGATGGCTGACCTACAGATTCTCTACGAGGACAATCATCTTCTCGTCGTCAATAAGCCGGCGGGGATGCTCGTACAGGGTGACAGCACGGGCGACACACCGCTCTCGGAGCTTGTCGAGCGCTATCTCATCGAGCGTTACGACAAGCCGGGACGAGCTTTCGTTGGGGTCACGCATCGTATCGACAGACCGACGTCGGGGGCTGTGCTTTTTGCAAAGACTTCAAAGGCGCTCGCCCGGCTAAACGCTATGTTTCAGCGACGAGAGATTCACAAGGTCTACCACGCCGTGGTCTGTGGCACTTTTCCGCAAAAGGCGGGCGAAGCAAAGGATTTGCTCTATCGCAATCGAAAGCAAAACAAGAGCTACGTCGTGACAGAGCAACACGCCGAGGCTAAGCGCGCTTGGCTCTCCTACGAGCGACTCGCCGTGGGTGACCGCTACAGCCTGCTAGCAGTGACTCTGCACACAGGACGGCATCATCAGATACGCACGCAGCTGAGCCACATGGGCTACCCAATCAAAGGAGACCTCAAGTATGGTGCACCGCGTAGCAACAAGGATGGTGGCATCTCTCTACATGCACGTCTGCTCAGCTTCGAGCATCCTGTCTCTCACGAGCAGATTGAGGTCGTCGCCCCCTATCCAGAGGATGACGCTATCTGGGCATTGCTGAGCAGTCAGCAGTAAGTCTCAGAGGTCGGTACTGCCTAGCTAAAGTCTCCTAGGACACAACAACAGAGGGCTCTATCGCTAAGCTTAGCGATGGAGTCCTCTACTTTTCTATCTGACCTCTCCCCCACCTCAATACTCAGTGCCGAGAGGTCGCAGAGGCTGTCACCTCTGGGAAGCTTGCCAGCCTATTTATCTCTACCGTTGTCGCACCAAGGACGACCACAGCACTCTCCTCTATAGATACAAAAATAGAGTGGCACTAGCCACTCTATCCTGCGTTTAACTATTTAGAGCGGAAGACGGGGCTCAAACCCGCGACCCTCAGCTTGGAAGGCTGATGCTCTATCAACTGAGCTACTTCCGCATATCGGAGCACTAGACCCCAACACATAGGAACAAAGCTACAACAACAATCATAATAAGGAGTAGCA
>JAERMT010000741.1_pt1 | contig 16808 bp, 10 predicted proteins | sample 9267081 | NCBI WGS metagenome assembly JAERMT01 (sample SAMN17071939, study PRJNA684904) | human gut metagenome | isolation source: diarrhea sample from child under the age of five | host: Homo sapiens | place: South Africa: Mafikeng, Mafikeng Provincial Hospital | collected 2019-09
GCCCCAGCCCGGCCCCGCCTTTGCCGCGGCGCCTGCCATGCACACGGCGGCTCCCGTCTCTGTCGCGCAACCGGCCCTGTCCATTACCCGCATCATTCCCTGCGCTCTTGCGGTGGTCGCGATCGTTCTCTCCTTTATGCCGTGGTTCAGCATCTCGCCCACGGTGGTGCAGGCATCGAGCTACGCGAGCCAGGGCGCCAATTTCCTAAGCCAACTTGCCGGCCAGAACACCGACTATTCGTCGAGCCTGGGCTTTGACGAGAACTATAACGTCTGGAGCCTGGGCAAGGCCGGCGAGGTCGCCGTTACCTACCAGAGCATGTACGACTCGGCGTCCGACCTCGCCAGCTCGCTGAGCAGCTCCTACTACGATGACTATTCCGACTCGGGCCACGGTCATGCTGTGAGTATCACGAATCCCAACTACGGCAAGGTTTCCTCCGGCGGCGTCTCCTTTATCTCGATGGTCGTTACCGCCTTTTGGGCCCTCGGCATGCTCGCCTCGATCGCCGGCATCGTGCTCTACCTTACCCAGGGCCTCAAAGTCGTGCTTCCCGCTGGCTGTGGTCTCATGGTGCTCTCGGTGCTGGCCTTTGAGCTGCTGTACGCCAACATGATGAGTGCTATTGGCTCTGCGGCAATCACCCCCATCTTTACGGCGCTGTTTGCCATTGCCGCCGCCGCGCTCACCTTTGTGCTGCGCGAGCAGACTGTTCCGTCGGCTCACTAGAAAACTGGCGCTCAGCACGACCGATTCGTGACCCATGGCGGCCGAGGACAACATCCCCGGCCGCTATTCTTTTTCGTCTTTACCCTCGCTCAGCAGGAAAAACAAAAAAATTTGCGATGAGAGGCAATGTTGCGCAACAACTTTTTGATTTTTGCCCTCATGGTATTGGTAGCAAAGAAAGGCAGGTGCTTACCAAGATGGATCAGACGACCGATAAGAAGAACGTCGCGGCGGCCCCGATCGACGCCAAGGTCGACATGGTTGCCAAGCTCGCCGGCGTCGACGGGCTCAAGCTCGTCTCGAGCGCGGCGGGCGGCACGCAGGTCTTTGTCGGTTCCTGCACGGCTGACGGGCTGCGTGGCACCTCGTGCTCGCTTAAGCTCATCCGCGGCGACATCGATCACCTGCGTCGCCAGGGCGACTTCTTCTGTCGTGTCTCGGACACGCAGGCCGATGCCGGCGGTACCCTCACGCCCTCCTCACATGGCTTGGCGCGCGTGCTCTTCCACGAGCTCGTCGCCCTGCCCGGGGATGACGCCGTGTTGGCCGTGGTGACTGTCATGGTTCCGGGCGTGTCGTTTGCCGACGTGGTGCGCACCTGCGCCACGGGCGTGCGCACCCTCTCGTTTGCGCAGTCGCTTTTGCTCGTGTCCTCGTGCTTTAAGGCACTTGCCCAGGCACAGGCCGCCTTTGGTGGGACGTTTGTCCATCAGGACCTTAAGCCCTCCAACATCGTGTTCGAGAGCGATCCCTTTGATCTGGCGCCCGACCTTTTGGGGGATATCCCCCGGGCCGCCCTCATCGATCTGGACTTTTCGTTTTTGGCCGAGGAGGGGGCGTATCGCGCCCGCCCGCATGGAACGCCGGGCTATCTGGCGCCCGAGCTGCTACTGGGGGAGGCCGATGGGGCGCGCTACGCCCTGCCCGCGTCCGATGTGTTCTCGCTGGGCGTCCTTGCCCACGAGGCGCTCTGCGGCAGCCTGCCGTACCTGCCGGGCGCACCCGACGTCGGTGGCTCCGGCAGCGCGTGGCGGGATTTCCTCGGGGCTTGCCGAGACACGGGCGCCGAAGCCATTGCGGTGGACGAGGGCCTGCCGGCGGACGTGCGTGCCGCCATCGCGGCGTGCCTGGCCAGCGACCCCGATGCTCGTCCAAAGGCGGCTCAGATGGCCCGCGTGTTTGACGACCTGGCTCGCCGCCACGTGCAGCTTAAGGGCGACTTTATTGGCGATCGGCACGTGATGGATGTGGTGACGCCCGTCACGTTGCTGTAATGCCGCCCGCACCGGCGGCGATGTTGAGTTACTGGACTGTTCCCGAGGTGTTGCGCAACAGCGCGGGAATGCGGTGACCCCTAAAGTTTGGGGTGCCGGGGAGTTAGGAAAGGGGGCCTCATGGCGAGTTCCTCTCAGGTTTGCGATTGCGTTCACGAGCATGGCTGGGACAGTGCGTTCTACCGTTTTGCCGAGACCATCAGAGACCTGACGTGCGGCGGCTGCAACCACAAGCACATCTACGCGCTCGTGGGCACCCGTGGCAGGTATATCAACCACAGCAACCCGGTCGTTCGTAAGCGTACGGCCGCGGCACTGTCCCGCCTGATGCATTCGAGCCGCTATGCAGCCGATATGCAGCAGGGCTATGCCGATGACAGCTCGGTGTTCTCCAAGGCCGCGACTTCGTTGATCGAGATGCTGCACGAGACGACCAAGCTGGACGATGCGGAGCTGTTTGACTATGCGCTCCACACCTCGTGGCCCGAGCTGCTGCGCGGACTGGAAAGCGAGCGTCGCGCCGGCCGCGAGGTAGATCCGCTGCGCATGGCCTGCGAGTCGCGCGAGGTGGTGCGCTGGGGCGAGCAACAGGCCGCTTGCGATCGTGCCCCGCTTGCCGAGCTCTTCGCTGCCTGCTTTCGCACCATGGCCTTTGGCTGCCTGGACGATCGCTTCGCCCGCACGCTTTGTTCTCGTACGCCCGCGGAGTCCGATGACTCGCCGGCGGCGTGCGGCGAGCGCGTGCCCGAAGGCGCTTGCCTGGTGCGCACCACGGCCGGAGACGGACCGTGTATCTCGGGCGTGTGGTGCGTGGATGCCGACCGGCCCTTTTCGATCGGGCGCTTTAGCAGCTGCGACGCGATCGAGGCCGACCCGGTGGTCTCGCGTCTGCACTGTCGTGTGTTCATGCTCGACGGCACCTGGTTTTTGGAGGATGGCGGAAGCACTCACGGCACGCGCGTTCTGCGCGGTGAGGACGATGCCCTTTCCTGCGTTTTCGACAGCGGGGGAGAGAAGGGCCCCCGGGCCTTTCCGCTCGAATTCGGCGACCGCATTGTGCTCGCCGGCCGAATTACCTATTGGTTTTGCGCGCGCGACGCGCATGTTCTGACGATTGGTTAGCCAAATGGAAAAACGAGTTATTCAGCAGCGTGACGGTTCTATGGCGCTCGGCTACGTGGTCGCCGACCAGCGTCAGCTCGACAAGCGTCTCTATGAAGCTGTAACCGGCGGCGTCGTGCCCTGCCTGCTGCCCGGCGCGCTTATGCGCTACCCCGATGGCGTGCTCGAGATGCGCTATCGCATTGCCGGCGAGACCTTGGAGCAGCGTCTGGCGCGCCCCTTTGACGGTGCCGAGACCTGTGAGCTGCTCGAGAGCATCTCCAGCGCGCTTGATGCTCTGGTCGCAGGCCAGATGCCGCTTATGAACCTGCGCTTTGCCGCCGACGAGGTGGTTATGGACGCCGCCGGCACCGGATGCCGCTTTGTGTTTTTGCCCATGACCGGCATCAAGCCCAACCTGGATGGTGTCCGCGTCTTCTTTGAGTCGGTTGCCGCCGCGGTCAAGCCCGCCGACGATATTGCCCAGAACGCGCTGACGTCGCTGAGCTCTTTCTTTAAGAAGTCCGGCCCCTTCGACATCTTGGGTTTCTCGCGCCATCTGAAGCAGGTGAGCGTGAGCGCGATGCTCATGGATGCCGGCACCACCGTGCTCGACGATGGCGATGGCGACGACCACGGCACCACGGTGCTCGATAGCGGCGATGACCACGGCACGACGGTGCTCGATGATGGCGAGGACCTGGACGTGTCTGCCCCCGGCCCCGTGCTGGGTACGGTCGTTCTTTCCGATTTGGAAGACGAGCCGATTGCCGCTACCGAACCTGCACCTGCGCCCGCGCCTGAGTCGCAGCCTGCTCCGGAGCCCGAGCCCGAGCCCGAGCCCGAGCCCGAGCCTGAGCCGGAGCCTGAGCCCGAGCCGGCGTCTGAGCCGGAGCCGGAGGACGAGGACGACCTGGCCGATGCGCCCATCGCCCAGTCCCGCCCGGATCGCACTGGCGTGCTCAACCCGATCGACTTTAAGGTCGCCGAGGGTTACGAGTCCCTGTTCTCCCAGGATACGGTCGAGCGCCATGGCTCCCATGCGAGCGACGCCAAGGCGCCTGCGCACGCCGCCCACGCTCCCAAGCCCGAGCCTGCTCCTGAGCCCGAGCCCGCACCTGTGCCCACGCCTGAGCCCAAGCCCGCTCCCAAGCCCGAGCCGGCCCCCGCGCCCGCAGCTCCCGAGCGCCACCTGCGCTTCTACCTCACGCGCATTGCCACCGGCGAGCGCTTTGAGGTCCGCGGCCGTCGCTTTGTGGTTGGCAAGTCCAAGCACAGCTCGTTTATGGTCAAGGGCTCCACGACGGTTTCGCGCAGCCACGCGATCTTCGTTACCGACGGTGCTACCTGCACCATCGAGGACGACAACTCGCGCAACGGCACCTTCGTCAACAACGAGCGCATCGATCCGGGCTTCCCGGTTGCACTCGTCGACGGCGACACCGTGCGCATGAGTGACGAGAACTTTGCATTCGAGGTCCAGCCCGCCTAAGGGCGTGCGACCCACGTTGAGATATTCGAGAAAGGAGCGCAGATGCTTTTCGAAGGGGCCGGTTATTCCAATGTCGGCCGAACGCGCGAATCCAACCAGGATAGCTACCTGATCAAGGTCGCCTCCACTCCCGTGGGCGATGTCGCCCTGGTCGCCGTCGCCGATGGTATGGGTGGCCTTGAGTGCGGCGAGCTCGCCTCTGCCGCGGTCATCAACATGCTGTCCGATTGGTTCGACAACAAGCTGCCCGTGGCCCTGGAGGCCATGGAGAGCTCCGTCGGCGGTTTCGAGAACTTCGTCGACGGTCAGTGGGGCGGCCTGGTTCAGGACATGAACATGGCACTGATCCGTTACGGCATGGCCGAGCATATGAACCTGGGCACCACGCTTACCGCCATGCTCGCCATCGGCGGCCGCTATTCCATCGTGCACGTGGGCGACACGCGCGCCTACGAGCTCACCGAGTCGGCAACCAATCAGCTCACGGTCGACCAGACCTTTGTGCGCCGCGAGGTCGAGGCCGGTCGCATCACCCCCGAGGAAGCCCTCACGCACCCGCGCCGCAACGTGCTGCTGCAGTGCCTGGGCTCCACCAAGGAGGTCGTGCCCGATCTGATCCACGGCAACCTGGATCGCGATGCTATCTACCTGCTGTGCTCCGACGGCTTCCGCCATGTGCTCACCGACACCGAGCTTCGTCGTCGCCTAGGCCCCGACGCCCTGGACGCCAACGCCTGGGACGCCGAGCGTCGTCGCGGCGCCTATGCCGCCTGCACCGCCGCCGACCTGGACCGCGAGGAGCGCGAGGGCTTTGAGCCCGGTTGCGTCACGCAGCGCATCGCCGAGACGGCCCAGCTCGTCATGGATCGCAAAGAGGCCGATAACGTTACCGCGCTGGTGCTGCGCGTCCAGCCTCAGGGAGGTCGATAGCCCATGCCGTCTACCAGAAGCAGGCGAGAGGTCGACGCGCGCCGTAAGCGCGTGGGCGACGTCATCAAGGGCCGCTACAAGATTCTGTCGGTGATCGGCAAGGGCGGCATGAGCCGTGTCTACCTGGCCGCCGACCTGCAGCTCACCAACAAGCAGTGGGCTGTCAAAGAGGTCGACCGCAACGCGACCGACCCCACCGGCCGCCCCATCGAGCAGTCGCTGGCAAGCGAGGCCGAGCTGCTGTCCAAGCTCGATCACCCCAATATCGTCGACATCGTCGATATCGAGAAGACCGAGGACTTCATCTACGTCATCATGGACCACGTCGAGGGTACGTCCCTGGCCGACGTGGTGCGCCGCGAGGGCCCGCAGTCCGAGGAGGACGTGCAAAAGTGGATGCTGCAGGTGTGCGACGCCCTGGGCTACCTGCACCGTCAGGACCCGCCCATCGTCTACCGCGACATGAAGCCCTCCAACATCATGCTGCACCCCGATGGCTACATTAAGCTGATCGACCTGGGTGTTGCGCGCGAGTACAAGGACGAGGCCCGCAAGGACACCATCGCCTTTGGTACCACGGGCTACGCCGCGCCCGAGCAGTACGGCAAGGCCCAGACCGACGCCCGCACCGATATCTACGGCATCGGCGCCACCATGTGGCACCTGCTGGTGGGCGAGGCGCCTCCGGTCGAGTTCCCGCTGCCCAACGTTCACACCAAGAACGAGAACGTGGGCGAGGGCTTTGCCGACGTCATCATCCCCAAGTGCTGCGAGCTCGAGCGTGCCCGCCGCTACCAGGACTGCGACGAGCTGGCTGCCGACCTGGAGATCTACAAGGAACTTACCCGCGAATTCCGCGATAAGCAGGCCCGCAAGGTCAAGACCTTCTTTGGCTGTGTCATCGCGTGCGTGGTGTGCCTGGTCGTGGGCATTGGCAGTATGGCGCTGCGCGAGTCCACGATCACCGAGAAGTTCGACTACCAGATGAAGCTCGGCCGCGACCAGACCCAGTCGGCTCCCGAGAAGGCCGAGCAAGCCTACCTCGCCGCCATTGGCTATCGTCCAGGCGACGTCGAGGGCTACGAGGGCCTCATCGATGCCTACAAGGCCGACGGCACCTTCACCACCAAGGAGAAGGCGCAGCTCGACGACGTGTATCAGCAGAACCTGACCGAGCTCGAGAATTCGAGCAGGTTCTCGGAGCTATCTTACGAGATGGGACGTCTGTACTGGTACTTCTACTCCTATGGCGGCAGCAAGGACGACGAGGACGCCAACCGCACCACGCGCATCAAGGCGTCTGCCGAGTACTTTAAGAACGCCGCGGAGGATCCGTCGTTCGAGAACCGCGACAAGGCCAAGATCTACAACGGCATTGCACAGTTCACGACCAAGATCGCCATCGCGGTCAAGACCGACGACGACTCCGACTCTATGTACAAGGAGTATTGGGGCAACCTGGAGGACCTGGCCGACGAGATCGCCAGCGAGTCCAACGAGACGGTGCGCCTGGACAGCTACGCGCTGATCTCCAACGCCATGGAGACCTACATGGATAAGTTCAAGGCTGCCGGTATTAAGAAGTCGCAGGCCGAGAAGCTCTATAAGAAGGTCGATTCGGGTCTTAAGTCCGTCTCGCCCAAGGATGACGATGCCGAGCAGCGTCGCGACGAGACCATCCAGCGCCTGGAGAACGAGGTCCAGCGCAAGATCACCACGGTGTATTCCAACGCCGTCGTCGCCGAGGATTAAGGAGGGGCGAACATGGAAAACGTTTACTTTTACGTAGCGATCGCCGCGTTTGTTCTCGCGGCCGTGCTCGCCGTCGCCGCGGTGGTTGTGTTTGTGAAGATGGATGTTCTCAACGCCATCCGCTTTTTGCAGGGCAAGCGTGTGCCTACTTCTGGTGAGTCTTCGCGTCGCCGCACGACGCGTGGCTCGCGCGGTGCCGGTGCTAAAAAGTCCGGCAACCCCGCCCGCTCCGTGCTGGGTGGCCCCGAGGGCGACGACCGCGTGACCGACATTGCACATGAGGGCCCCGAGGGCGACGACAACCTGACCACGGTGGTCGCGCCCATCAGCGACGAGCCCGCATCGGCCCGTCATACCAAGGCACATGCCGCCACGGCGGAGAAGCCCGTCCGTGACAAGAACGACGACGAGGGATTTGCCGGCAGCGAAACTCCGACCGAGGTGCTGACCGAGGACGATCTTGACACCGAGCGTCCGACCGGCGTGCTCGTGGAGGACGAGGAAGATTCCGAGCGCCCGACCGGCGTTTTGGTCGAGGACGAAGAGGATTCCGAGCGACCGACGGGTGTCCTTACCGAGGACGAAGAGGATTCCGAGCGTCCGACGGGTGTCCTGGTCGAGGACGACGAAGAGTCCGAGCGCTCTACGGGCCTGCTCGTGGAGGAGGACGAGGAGTCCGAGCGCGAGACGGGCCTACTCGACGAGACCGACGAGGACTCCGAGCAGGAGACCGGTCTGCTCGACGAGGGCGCCGAGGCGTCCGAATCCGAGACCGACGTACTCAGCAGCGGCGATGTTTATGAAAACATCGGTGCCGATGGTGTTGCTCAACACGAGGATGACGGATTCCGCTTCATACTCAAACAGAATGTGATCGTAGTTCATACCGACGAGTCTCTCGATCGGGTTTGCAACTAGGGAAGGAAAATCGAACGATGTCTGTGTTTGATAAACTCAAGGCGTATTCACGTAAGCCTGCAGCCGTGATCCTCGCCACCGTGATGGCCACCTCGACCATCCCCACCACCCCGATCGCCCAGGCCGTCACCGCCGCGTATGCGGAGAGCGCTGGCCAGGCCCAGACGAAGGGCGCTGAGACGAAGTCTGGTCATCACTCTTCCGCCGCAGCGGAGGTTTATCAGGGCTTCCCAGCTATCCGTTTTATCTACGATTCATATGCAACGGATGGGCAGAAAACCGCTGACTATTTCCTTAGCACGTCCGAGGCGGCCGAGACGGCAAAGAAAACAATTCAGGAAGCAATTGTTGATGGCAAGAGTGCCTATACCACCGAGATCGTGCACGCCGCAATTGATGACGCCTTCAATAATCGCATCCCTGAAGGCCAGATTGTGGCCAGCAAAGATGACATTTTAGTTGATTACTCGAGCATCAAGATCGAGGATGTTCAGGTTGATACCGTAAAGCTGCTCGGCGCCGATGCCGGATTTGCCGTTGATTCCGCCGATGGCGGCTGGAAGCTCACCGCTCCTGAGAAAGACCTTGCCAACGCGCAGATTGGCATAAACATTAAGTCCGTTAGGTTTTCGTATAACTTTACGTATAAATACACGACTAAGAGCGATGAGCAGAAGCCTAGTAATCCGGATGCCGGTGGCAACACGGGCTCTACCTCTGGGGAAAATGGAGGGGCGGATGCTGCGGGCCAGGCCCTCGTTAACGAAGACGCTACTCCGACGACCCTTAACGGTGAGGTAAAGGGCAACGTGCTCACGGCTGAACAGAAGGATTTAAACGGACTTTTTGTCGATGGCTATCTGTTCAGCGAGGACTACTGGCGATTCGTGGGAACAAATCTTCCCAGTGTTAAGGCTGATCCCGTCACACTTACGTATGGTGCTAACGACAATCCTGTCGCCACGATTGCTGATGTCGATGGTGCCCATTCTGGGCAGCTGAACGCTACGTTCGAAAATGGCAAGAAGACCACCGAGAACGATTATTACAAGGCCGAGCTGGTTAATGAAGATGGTGCTTGGAAGGTAAAGTTCACCCCCAAGAAGGTCTTCTCTGCTGCTGAAAACCCGGACGGCGTGAGCGTTAACGTTAAATGGGCTTACCCTGATGGCACTGCTATCGATGGCGTCCAGACTCCTGTGACGGTCAGCGCAATCAATAAGTGCCCGATTGACAAACTGTCGCTGCCCGGTGACAAGGATGGTAAATACGCCTATCGTATCAAGGACGCGCAACAGAAGAAGATTTTGAAGGACGCTAATGACGCCGTTAAGCAGGCGGTTAAGGCCATTGACGGAAAAGAGCCGTCCGAGAACTACTACTCTTCCGTTGAGCTTGATGTTGACGCTAAGGGCGCAGCGAATAGCAGTACTGCTCTCACCTTCACCGTCAATCCAGACGAGAAGGCTGTGGCCGCATACGCAAACTTTAATGTAACGGATGTTCCTACCGCGAATATCGATGCTGTTGCAAGTGTTGGTTGGGATAAGACCGATTTGGTCGTCAAGTCTGATAATGGCGGCTCTAATTCAAAGCTTTCCTATGAGGATTATTCTAAAAATGGTGCCTGGCTTAATGGCAACGGAACGAAGCATGACGGTAAGGTGACGGCTAGTTGGACAGACTATGCACTTTCCGATGAGGTTCCGGCTGAGATGTCCAAGCTCGGCAACGACCTCGAGATGAACATGAAGGAGGGCGTCTCTGAGAACAACCAGATGTATGCTCTCGATAGCGACGGAGTCGTTACGCTCGTTACCGGTATCTGCTACCGTCGTGATACGTGGGCTCCCGAGGTCAAATCTGCGGGCGTTGTGAATGCTGAAAAGAAGAGCGCCGCCCGTACCAAATCAATTACTGAGGAGCTCGAGGCTAACCGCACTTACGTCACAAAGAATCTTCAGGTCGATGTAACTATTGTCGATGGCTACAACAATTCGGATAAGTCTGGCCTTAAAGATGACTCCGTAAAGATGAAGTATAAATTTGGGACGAATGACCGAAGCGATACGGGAAACGATAAGGAGGTCACGCCGGATTCTTCCGATAAGGGCACCTTTGTTTTTGATTTGTCCAAGTACGGCGCGAATCAGCGTATCAACTCCAACAATATGAAGGTCAGCGCGTATGACAATGCTGGCAACCATATCGATGAAGTTGGCGTTCTCGCGGCGGACACGCCGATGAAGTATCTCGAGCTTGTTCAGAATGCTGAGGCTCCTACGGTTACCGCGGCTTTTGACAACAATAACGTTCAGCGTGAAGCCAACGGTCGCGGGTACTACAACGCTAACCGTACTTTCACTGTCTCGGTTACTGACCCCTTCTTCAAGTATGTTAAGGAGTATGATCCAAAACAAGTCATCGCGACGCTTGAAGATGGTGGCGAAACGACCCCAATTACCCCCGGCATGCTTACCCGCACTAACGGAGACACGTGGTCCTACTCCTACACCTTCGGCGCCAAGGGCGATGCGGACTGCAAGGTCTCTGCGGTCAACTATCAGAACCTTGCTGGCACCCCGGCAGCCTCTACGTTCTCTGGTGACACCTTCACCATCGATAAGACCGCTCCTAAGCTGAATGTGTCTTGGAACACTGAGGCTGCTCAGAACGGTAAGTATTACAACGCTGCTCGTACGGCTACCATTACGGTTGAGGAGCACAACTTCGATCCGAACCTGTTCAAGATCGAGGCTCCGGTCTCTGCCGGCAACGGTGACGAGGCTGCTCCTGCCCAGATCGGTGGCTGGTCCAGCAACGGCGATACCCACACCGCTACGGTGACCTTCCCGGGTCAGGGCGTCTACACGCTCTCCGTCTCCGGTGAGGACCTGGCTTCCAACAAGTCCGAGTCCTACACCTCGCCTGAGTTTGTGATCGACACCATCAAGCCCAAGATCGACATCCAGAATGTCGTCAACCGCACGGCCTACGCCGGTGAGGTTGCCCCGACCGCTGCCGTTCACGACACCAACCTTGCCGATGGCACCTCCATCGAGGTCTCCAAGATTAGCTACCCGCTGTCCAAGGACGATCCGAACCCCTATGCGGGCGCCGCGATCAACACCTCGGCTACCGACAAGTCCGTGAGCTACCTCAACCCGGCCAAGACTAAGGGCAACGACGGCGTCTACACCCTGACCGTTCAGGCTATCGACCTGGCCGGCAACACCGAGTCCGAGGCTGTCACCTGGTCGGTCAACCGCTTTGGTTCGACCTACGTCATCTCCGATAACACCGGCAAGATGCTCGACCAGTACCTCAAGAGCTCCAAGACCACCGATGTTAAGGTGACCGAGATCAACCCGTCCGGCCTTGATGACAACAAGACCTCCGTCGAGCTGACCCGCGACACCAAGAACACCACGCTCAAGAGCGGTGACAACTACACCACCGATGCCAACACCGCGAGCGGCTGGAGCGAGTACAACTACACCGTCAGCAAGTCCAACTACGACAAGGACGGCGCGTACCGCGTGCTGTTCCACGGTGAGGACGCCGCTGGCAACTCCTCCGAGAACACCATGGAGGGCAAGAACGCCAAGAAGTCCGGCGCTGCGGCCGAGATCAACTTTGCCGTTGACGACACCGCGCCCATCGCTTCCTTCGTCGACCTTGCCTCCAACGGTAAGTACGAGGAGTCCTCGCACAAGGCCAAGGTGAGCTTCGAGGACAACCTGAAGCTTTCGAAGGCTCAGATCAAGGTGAACGGCAAGACCGTGGCCACCTTTACGGCCGACCAGCTCGAGAAGAGCCCGATCCGCGAGTTCACGCTCGACGGCAGCTCCTCTAAGCAGGACGTCACCGTTGTCGCTTGGGACGCCGCGGGCAACAAGTCCAAGGAGCTTAAGGCTACGGGCGTGCTCGTCACCAACGACTCCTTCGTTCTGTGGATGAACAACCTGCCGCTTATGGTTGGCACCATCGTCGCGATCGTTGTCGTCGCTGGCGGTATCTACATGGTCGTCGCCAAGAAGCGCAAGGAGAACGAGGAGAAGTAAGCTCTTCGCAAGACGCTTGTGCATCTGTGAGCTTTACGGCGCCTTGCCCCACTGCTGGGCGGGGCGCCTTTTTGTTAGGAAAGGATTGATCGATGAGTTCCAAACAGGCACTGTGCCCGTTTTGCGGACAGCCGGTCGATGAGGGAATGCGTTGCTGCCCGTTTTGCGGGGCGCCGCTGAGCGCGGGCGAGGATGCTGCGGTGGGCGTTGGGTCGCACACTGCTGGCACTGGCGGGGCTGCCGATATTGCCACGCAAGCTGCTGAGCCGGCCGCCGAGCCGGCCTCGAAGAAGCCTGGCCGTCGGTTTGCGAAGACTTCCACGCCGGCCGCAAGCCCTGCCGCACAGGCTCCGACGGGGGAGGACGCGCTGTTTTCGCTCGATAACCTGGATGGCGATGCGGGAGTCAACCCCAATGCCTCTGCTGGTAAGGGCGCTGCGGTCCCGCGCATGATGCCTCATCTGGATAACGCACGCGCCGCGGTCCGTAAGCCGCTGGCAAAAAAGATCGCGATTGCCGTGGCTGCCGTGCTGGTTGTTGTGGTGGTCGTGGGCGTTGGGGTGGCTTGGAAAGGCGATCAGGATCTTAAGCGCGAGGCACAGCAGGTCTCGGCCCAAAAGAAGAAGTCCGAAAGCAAGCTCGACCTTATGGGCGGTGACCGCAAGATTAAGGCGCAAGCCAAGGCGGGCTTGGGCGGCGACGCGATGGTGTGCGACGGCTCGTATCTGTATTGGGCGGATGGCTCGCATATCCTGGCGCGCAAGGCTTCGGGCACCAAAGCCGTGGATGCGACTGTGCTTGCCAAGACCAACGCAAAGCACCTGAATGTTTGCGACGGCGATCTGTATTATGCGGACGGCGCCAGCGTCATGAAGATTGAGGACGTTGCCGAGTGCGCCAAGCAGGCGGGCGGCAAGGACAAGTCCAAGGTCAAGGTCAAGACGGTGGCGACACTCGAGGGCGATGTTGAGGGGCTTGTCGTGCGCGATGGCACCGCCGTTGCCATGACACTCAAGGACGGCAAGGCCTGTGTGTGGCGTCTCGACAACGACGCTGCGCACCTGGTGGCCGCCCAGCCGGCATCGAGCGCCTGGCTGTTTGCCGATGACGCCCATTGCGATGTGGTCGTTGCCACCGATGCGGGTTGGACCGTGTGCGAGGCGACGCTTGCCGACGTTTCGTCTGCTGCGGAGATTACGCTTGAGCAGGAGAATGCCGAGGCTGAGGCAGAGCATCCGCAAGAGACGCACGGTCCCTTTGGTTCGTACGTTGCCGGCTCCGAGCAGCTCAAGAATGCCTTCTTTGGCGAGGGTACGCTCTATGCCGTGCTGACGGGCACCGATGGGCACACCACGCTTTCGCGCTGCACCCAGGGCGGTACGTTTAGCTCGTTTGACGCCTATGCCGATGCGGGCCTCCTGTGGGCCAATAGCCACGGTTGCGCGCTCGTGCTCTCGGGAGGCGAGCTCGGTTGGATTGACGCGAGTTCGGGCCTTTCGAGTGACTACGACAAGGTTGCCGACAAGGCCGGACTCGACCTCGATCCTTCAACCTCGGCGTTGTGGCTCAACGGCACGACGCTCTTTGTGGCAGATAATAGTGGCAAGTCTTCTACGCTTTGGGCGCTCGACACCTCGGCCGAGAACCCCAAGCTCGTCAAGATCGCACAATAAGGCGCCTGGCGCCGGAAAGGACCCATCATGTTTTGTGGTCACTGCGGATACAACAACCCTAATACCAGCAAGTTTTGCTTAAAGTGCGGCTCTGAGCTTGCCAAGTACATGCCCGGTGGCGCCTCTGCCGCCGCTGCGGCCACGCTTCGTACTCCTGCTCAGCAGCAGCGGCCCGTGCAGGCGCCTGGTGCGCAGACGGGCATGGGCGCTCAGCGTCCCGCTGCGGCTCCGATGCCGCAGACGGCTCGTCCTGGCGTGGCGCCCATGGCGCAGCCCCAGATGCCGCAGACTGGTCGTCCTGCTGCCGGTATGGCTCCTCAGCAGCCGGTGCAGCGTCTCGCCCGTACTTCACACAACCGTCCGTCCAACATCCCGGACGCCGGCCCTGCCGTGCGCCCCGGCTCGCATCCCGCTGCTGCCCCTACGGCCGCTCCTGCCGGCGCCAACGGTAACGTGGTGATCCCTCGTGGCCCTGCGGCTGGCGTTAACCAGCCGGCTGCCGGCTACAACCAGCCCAATGCGGTCTACAACCGCCCCAGCACGGGCGTGACGGTGCTCGACGATCTCATGGCATCCTCGGATCATCCGTCGTCCTCGGAGCTGCCCCGCATCGCCTCCGATGTGCCGCGTTCTGCCTATGGCCCGCGTATGGCACTGATCCGCGAGCGCGGAACGCGCTATGACATTACCGAGTTCCCCGCCACGGTGGGCAAGGGCTCGGCGGCAAATGTCCGCATCGAAGGCAACACGGCTATTTCGCGCGTGCACTTGCTGGTGCGCTATACGGGCCAATGCTTTGCCGTGGAGGACAAGAACTCTACCAACGGCACGTGCATCAACGGCAACCGTCTGGAGCCCGGCGAGCTCGTCAAGCTCAAGAACGGCGATAAGCTCAAGATGGGCAATGAGGTCTTTACGGTCGAGATTCGTTAACAGATAACGGTCTGTACCAGGCAAAACGTTGTAGACGAGCGACGGCAGGTAAAAAACTTGCCGTCGCTTTCCATGTTGCGCAACAACTTTCGAATTTTTGGACGGATGATTCTAACTGTCAAAGGTGAACGAGCGGACGCGGTATCGAGCCCGGCCGCTCCCTTAAGAAAGGGGAATGATATGTTCTGTCCTCATTGTGGAGCCCAGCAGCCCGATGGCGCCGTCTTCTGCGGTAACTGCGGTCAGTCTATGGTTGGTGCTTCTTCTGCGCCTCAGGCAGCTCCAGCCCGTCAGACTCCGGCTCCGCAGCAGCCCTTTGCCGCGCCCGCGCCTGCACCCGCCGCGCATCATGGGTTTGGCAACTCCGGTTCCAACTTCCAGGGTACACTGTCGGCGGCCACGGGCTTTGGCAAGCGCTCCCTCGCCATGCTTGGCGGCGCCGTGGCATCGTTCGTCTGCATGTTCCAGCCGTGGGTCTCGCTGCCGTTTGCCGACAAGGGCCTCGACTATGCCCTGCAGCAGTCTGCGAGCGGCTCGAGCACCGCTATGATCGAGCAGCAGCTGGGCGGCGCCTTCAAGGCATTCATCAACACCTCGTTCGATATGCCGCACGTCTTTAGCCTTTCCGGTAGCCTGCGTGGTATCGCATCGGCGGCCAACACCTATATTTCGCAGATGTCGAGCTATGCCGATCTTCCGGCGCTGCAGCAGGCTCAGAGCGCTGTGGGCTCCATTAACCTGGCGGCCAACGTCCTCACCGTCTTCTTTGTGCTGTGGATTGCCTGCCTGGCTGCACTGATTGCCGGTGTCGTCCTCAAGTTTGTCAAGAAGAACGACGTCGTTCTGATTGCCGCTTTTGGCGCCACTGCCGCCATTTCGCTGATCTGCGTGATCGCGTCCTTTGTCGTTAACGGTCAGGTCGAGAGCAACCTGGTTTCGGCTTTTACCTCGATGGGTAGCAGCAGCACGGCCGGAATCATCGCGTCCATCAAGCCGTTTATCCAGCCTGCATTCGGCGCCATCCTCACGCTCATCTTCTCGGCTGTCGGCCTGGTGTGCTCCTTTGTCCTCAAGGAGGACTAATTTCGTCGATACGCCTGCTGGCGGGCTAGACTCGGCCCCGCTTACAGGAGACTATCGTAGGCCCTGCGGATCTTCCGCGGGGCCTTTTGCTATGAGGTGGCGATTGTTGCGCAACGTTGTTGGCGGAGCGCGGGTTACACTCTGGGTAACGGAATTGTTGTAAGGGAGAACCTTATGTTTTGCACTAAATGCGGTTCGTACGTGCCCGACGGCCAGCACTTTTGCACCAGCTGCGGTGCCCCTATGGAGGAGTTTGGGCTCGCTGATGCTGCTCCGGCACAGCCGACGTACCAGCAGCCCGGTCAGACGCAGCAGGGCTATGGGCAGCCTGCTTCTGTAACGGGCGCCAGCGACTTGCCGCCCTATATGCCGCCGGTCGACGTGCCGGGTGTCTGCGACATGGGCGCAGGCGGTCCTAGTCCGCAGGGCCCCAAGAAGAACGGTAAGAAGGCTGCGCTGATCACCGTTGGCGTACTGGCGGCTATCCTTGCGGGCGGTGGCGCCGGCTATTACTTTGGCGTGTATCGCCCGCAACGGGCCGAGATTGAGCGTATCGAAAAGAAGAAGGAAGAAGAGGCCGTCAAGCACTCCAAGCACCCGGTGCGCATCACGGCGACCGGCATGCAGTGGGATACCGATACCGGCGCCACCAAGCTACCGGTGCACGTGACGGGAACCGACGTTGACGGCAAGGACGTGGATACGGTCTTTTATGTCGACAGCGAGGGCAACGGTATCAAGCTTATGCAGGGCAACTACAGCCTTCAGGTTGCCGCGTCGCCCTTGGGTGCCGATGGCGAGATTTGGGACGTACCCAACATTTCGGTGAGCATTAAGCTGGGCGACGCACTCAAGAAG
>JAERMT010000745.1_pt1 | contig 16752 bp, 13 predicted proteins | sample 9267081 | NCBI WGS metagenome assembly JAERMT01 (sample SAMN17071939, study PRJNA684904) | human gut metagenome | isolation source: diarrhea sample from child under the age of five | host: Homo sapiens | place: South Africa: Mafikeng, Mafikeng Provincial Hospital | collected 2019-09
GGGCGATCATCCTCAGGCAAAACCGGTATTCGACCTTGATTCCGTATCTCTTCTTCACACAGTGAAGCTTCTGGAGTCTGGCGTAGATCTTGGTGGAAACCAGCTTGTTGGAGAGCCTCCGAAATTCTCCAAGGGTGCTGTTGTTTCTCCATGCAGTGATTCTGTTGATGCACAGCTTGCGAAGATGGAGAGAAAGGTTGCAGCAGGTGCTGACTATTTCCAGACACAGGCTGTATTTGAGCCGGAGAAATTCATCAAATTTATGGAAAAAGCAAAACAGTTCGGAAAACCTGTACAGGTTGGAATTATTATTCCGAAGTCCGCTGGAATGGCGAAATTCATGAATAACAATGTTGCCGGCATTCATGTTCCGGATGAGATGATCGAGGAGCTGAAGGCAGACAAAGAAAAGACAAAAGCCGGAATTACCGGTGTTGAGATCGCTGCACGTATTATCAAAGAGTGCAAGCCATACTGCCAGGGTGTACATATCATGGCACTTGGCTGGGAATCCAAGATTCCGGATCTGCTGAAATTAGCTGAAATCTAAAAAGTCAAGCGGATATTCGCAACCCCAGCAGGGGACTTACTTTATTCGGTAAAATTACACGGGCCGTCCGAACCATGAATGCAGGAATCTGCGTTTGTGGAGGATGGCTCGTTTTTTTACTTGCTATGAAAGTCCTGGACGGCAACCAAGAATGAGCCATGCTTGCATGAGCGAATTCTTGGGTATCGGACGGGCTAGACCGTATGAGTAAGTAGGGCGATAGCCCGGATTACGAATGCGGTCGGCAGCTGTGGGAGTGCCATAGGCGCGGAACAGCTGACTTTCATATAAAAATAGTATTGTTTTAAACAGAAATGAACGATATAATTTTATTATTGGGAAGTGATGGGCAGGAGGAAAATTATATGGAAACAAACTATGCAAAAAGTGCATACAGAACCTTTTTATTCTGGGGAGTATGTTCTTCTCTTGGGGTTACCGTATCCACCCTTGTGGATGCTACTCTGGTAGGAAATTTTATAGGCAGTACCGGCCTGGCTGTGGCGAACATTGCAACACCGGTATTTCTGCTTTATTTACTTATGGGGATCACCTTAGGAGGCGGTGCAGGCGTCTTAATTGGGAAAAAACTCGGTGAAGCAGATCTAAAAGGTGCAAATCGGATTTTTGGCTCCGTGTTAAGTGCAGGCTTGATAACAGGTGTGCTTTTTGCAGCAGTATCTCTTATATTTCGCAGCGCATTATGCAGTCTGCTTGGTGCCACACCGGAGCTTTTGCCACAGGCTCTGCAGTATCTGACGGTAGTGTTTGCTTTTGCCCCAATTTATGTGGTATATAATATTCTTTCCATAGCAGTGCGGACAGACGGAGCACCAAAGCTGGCTGCCATTTCTTCTGCTGGCGTTATTGTCACCAATTTAAGCCTGGATCTGTTATTTATGAAAGTGCTGAACTGGGGACTTGTTGGGGCTTCGGCGTCTTTATGTATTGCGGAAACAGTAGGAACTCTGATTCTGCTTACTCATTTTTGGAACAAGCAGGCGCTTTTAAGCTTTCATTTTCACATTCCTACAGGAAATGAGATCAAAGAATATGTGGAAAATGGATTTGGCGTAGGCTCTGCATTTATTTTTCAGGCGGTGGTTATGCTGGTGTTTAATACCATGCTGTTAAAGGGAAACTCAGAAAATGGCACTTTTTCTGTGGCTGTATTTGGTGTTATTTATACCATGAGTACCATTCCGGGGGCTATGTTTGACGGTGCCGGAGCTGCTGCTTCTACGGTTATCTCCATTTTAGGCGGAGAGAAGGACTGGAAAGGAATGCTGGCGGTGTACCACGATGGACTGCGGATTGTTGCAGCAGCAGGAATGATTATGGCATTGTTTTTTGCAGCCGGGGCAAAAAACATACTGATATTCTTCGGTCTGAATGATGGTCCTGCATTGGAAACAGCAGCAGCTGCATTTCGTATTTATGCATTAAGCGTTGCTCTGGCAGGAGTGAATGTGGTAACGACATCTTTCTGGCAAACAATTGGAAAGACAAGGTATGCTTCCGGGTTATCTGTTTTACGTAACTTCATTCTCATGCTGGTGGCCGGATTTTTGCTGATTGAGAAAAAGGGAATCGTAGGGCTTGCGCTTGTGTATGTGATAAGTGAGGGAGTTTGCCTGCTGCTGGTTTTTGCAATACAGATATTTGGAAAAATAAAAGATTACATAAAAGAAAAATACAGTTTTACCAACCGGGTTTTTGAGGAATATTATCCCATCGAGGAAGGCAGTATGGAAAAAATGTCCCAGAATCTGGAAGGGTTGTGCGATGAATGGGAACTTGATTTTAAACAGTCCTTCTTTATCCATCTGATCGTGGAGGAGCTGCTTCTGAATATTATGAAATTTGGTATCGGCGAAACAGATAAGAAATATTATGTATCCGTAAAAGTAATGGATAACAACGGTGAATGCATCCTGCGGATTCGGGACAATGTCAATTCCTACAATCCTTTCGACCTTCGCGGCGATGAAGTGGACCGGGCTGTAATGGAAATGATCAAGAAAAAGGCAAAGTATTATGAGTATCAGAGAAAGCTGGTGTTCAATTATCTTTATGTGACGATATAACTTGTTTTACATATGGCAACATGCTAAACTGAGTTTAAATAAATTACCAGATGGAGGTGACCACTCATGAGCCAGACTGTGTCTCTGGGAGAATAAGGATTCTGTTACCTTGATCACACGTTCCTGGTATTTGGAAAGACATTTGTACTTGATAAAAAGGTAAAGAAAGTCCGCCTGTATGCAACCGCATATGGTGTTTATGAAGTGGCAGAGCTGCTTGGGGCTGCACCGCAGGCGAAACCGCTTTATGACGCTGTTGTGAATGCACTGAATGCGAAATGTAAAAATAACAAATAACAGCTATTTATCCCACTTTTCTTTCCGATATTCCCCAGGTGTCACCTGGTAGTGTTTTTTGAAAGCTCTGCAAAAATAATCTACATTGTGAAAACCGGTTTCGGCTGAAATGGTGCTGACTTTTTTCTCTGTATGGGAAAGCAGAAGGGCAGCCTGTTTCAGCCGATAGTTTATTAGATAGTTAACCGGCGTGATTTGCAGATAGCTCCGGAAAAGATTTAAGGCAGAGCTTTTGCTGATCATAGACTGTGCGGCAATCTCATCCAGGGAAAGATTTCTTCTGTAATTTTCGTGAACAAACTGCATCATCAGCTGGAGCCTTGCGCGGTTTACAGAGAACTGTCCGGTGATTTCAGGCGTAGTGGAAAGGTCTGTATGTTCGTATATTTCCAGCCAGAGCTGCTGCATAAGGGAAGAGGTCAGAAGGTGGCTGAAAGAACTGGAAGTCTGCGCAGAAATAATCTGCTTCATAAGATCAAGAACCCTGGCCTGCCAGGAAATCTCCCTGCGAAAAATCCAAAAAGGAATATTCGATGAAACGATAGGTTTTACATAGTTCTGGTAGATATAGCTGTCTGTAGCTGCAAGAAAAGAGGGCATGCAGAGAAAATTTGGGATGACAGCATCCACAGGAGAGGAAAAACGGTGAAGGAATTTGGAATTAACAAAAATACCACTGTCAGCTGGCAGCTCCAGCTGCTTTTCTCCAATCCAGGCAGTTACGGTTCCGGATTGAACATACACAAATTCCAGCTCTGTATGCCAGTGCCAGTCTATGCAGTTAAAATCAAACTGGGCTAAATGCTCATAATAGTAGCGAAAGGGATAGTCCTGGCTTCCATGGGACTGGGTCTCCATTAAATTTTCGTCGGTAATAATTTTGGTATATACGTTGGTTTCTTTCATATCTTGTTTATCCTCAAATCGAGACCTGGAGCCTGTTTGAAAATCATTCCCGCAATCTGCACGTCCCACTTTGCGGTATATTTTGCAGAAAACCTTTTTCGAACCGCTCTGGGAAGTGCCCCGAAAAAATAGAAAATTAATGTTTTTACGATATTATACAATAAAAATCAGAAATAATCCAATGAAAAACATATTTAAATATAATATAATCCAATAAGACAAAAATCTTCTTTAAAGAAGAAAAAAAGGAGAACCAATCATGCCAAATTACCAGAAAACCAAACGAGCCTGTTATATGGGCTTTATCACCCAGGCTATAGCAGCAAATTTTGCACCTTTGCTGTTTCTGAAATTTCACACAGATTATCATATTTCCCTTGGAAATATTGCACTGATCTCCACCTGCTTTTTCTTTACCCAGCTGCTGGTTGACTTGTTTTGTGCCCGATTTGTGGACAAAATCGGATATCGCGTGTGCATTGTAACCTCTGAGATCAGTTCCGCTTTAGGACTGGTGGGGCTGGCATTTCTTCCGGAGCTTTTGCCAGATCCTTTTATGGGAATTATCATCAGTGTTATTGTTTATGCTGTTGGAAGCGGACTGATTGAAGTGCTGTGCAGTCCTATTATGGAAGCATGTCCTTTCAAAAATAAAGAAGCGACCATGAGTCTTCTTCATTCCTTCTACTGCTGGGGCTCTGTGGGAACCATTGCAGTTTCCACCCTGTTTTTCGCAGTTTTTGGAATGGACAGCTGGAAGTGGCTGGCAGTTTTGTGGGCAATCGTTCCGGCCGTTAATGTTTACAACTTTGCCACCTGTCCCATCGAACATCTGGTGGATGAAGGGGAAGGCATGAAGATCAGGGAACTGTTTCGTAAGCCTGTGTTTTGGATTGCTGTGTGTCTGATGGTGTGTTCCGGGGCATCAGAGCTGTCCATGTCCCAGTGGGCATCTGCATATGCAGAGGCGGCACTGGGACTGTCAAAGACCATCGGAGACCTGGCCGGTCCCTGCATGTTTGCCATTACGATGGGAATCAGCCGTGTGATCTTTGGAAAATACGGAGATAAAATGGACTTGATGAAATTTATGGCAGGATCCGGAATTTTATGCGTATTCTGCTATCTTCTTGCATCTCTGTCCTCCAATCCGGCAGCAGGACTGATCGGCTGTATTGTCTGTGGATTTTCTGTTGGAATCATGTGGCCTGGTACCATCAGTATTTCCTCTAAGAAATTTCCAGCCGGCGGAACCGCCATGTTTGCCCTTCTTGCCATGGCAGGAGACCTTGGAGGCAGCATAGGCCCTGGAATCGTGGGGCGTGTCACACAGAATGCAGGAGATAATATCCGCGTGGGTATGGGCGTAGGACTGATTTTCCCAGTGGTGCTGCTGGTGATGATTTTTCTGCTGAAAAAGGTGAAAGTAGAGGAAAAATAACTGGTATTTGAACGCAGATAAGCATCCCCCTCACCCGCCGCTTCAAGTGCGCGGAGCACTAAGCGGCGGGTGAGGGGGATGCTTCTGTCAGTGAGAGCCTTCAGCTCCCACTGACAGATCGCGAAGCGTACCTGGAATGTCCGTTTTACAATGTAATAAGAAGGCCGAGGAATTATTTAAAATGAGTTGGCGTAAATTAAAGATAAGTATATTCTGAGTATGCATATGCTGCAAAATGGAGGAAATATGCCAGATCAGAAGCTGGATAATCTTTTGAACCTTGCGCTGGATGCTACAGAAGAGGAAAGAGAGAAATCTCGGAATCTGAATGTGGGGTATGAGAAACAGGCACGAAAGTGGGAAATTATTGTAAAGTATAGTGAGGTTGGGACTGCTAATAAGGAAGCTTCTGACGGAATGAAATCTGTCGCAGGAAAAGATGGGGATTCTATTGAGGCGTTGATAGGCGGAAGTGAAATCTCCGTGGTCCCTCTCCTTGGTGGGTATGCCATTGTGACGCTTCCTGAAAGTATGCTGGATGAATATTCCCGGCGGCCCCAGATAGAATTTATAGAAAAGCCCACCCGTCTGTATTTCGAAGACTTGTTTTCCAAAGAGGCAAGCTGTATTACCCAGGTACAGCGTGATGAGCCGGGAAATCTACAGCTGACAGGGCGCGGCGTGTTGATCGGAATTGTAGATTCCGGTGTGGATTACCGTCATCCTGCATTTCTTACAGCAGATGGAAAATCCAGGATATTGCGTTTGTGGGATCAGAGCATTCCCGGTAATCCCCCGGAAGGTTATGTAACAGGAACTGAATATACGAATGAGGAAATCAATGAGGCGTTGTCCCTCCCTACGCGAGAGGGGCGGCGCCTTGTTACGTCTGAAGATGTAAGCGGTCATGGAACCGCTGTGCTTGGAGTGGCAGCAGGCAGCGATTTTTCCCGTGGTGCAGTGAACCGGGGTGTGGCATATGAAAGTGACCTTCTGGTTGTGAAAATGGGAATTCCAAGACAGGACTCCTTTCCAAGAACTACAGAGCTGATGCAAGGTGTGGATTATCTGGTTCGGCAGGCCATACGGATGGGAAGACCAATTGCAATCAATTTAAGCTTTGGAAATAATTATGGTTCACACAGAGGCGATTCTCTGCTGGAAACTTACCTGGACAGCGTGTCTGGTATGGGTAAAAATGTGATCTGCGTAGGAACGGGGAACAATGGAAATGATGCGCTGCACTCCGGAGGAAAGATTTCTTCTGGAGAAATTCAGGAAATCGAACTTGGGGTCGGTGCCTTTGAGCCAACCTTGAATGTGCAGCTTTGGAAAAATTACGAAGATGAGATGGAAATCTATCTGGAAAATCCAGCCGGGGAGCGTGTGGGCCCCCTTTCCGAAATACTGGGTGCCCAGCGATGGCAGGCGGGAAATACGGAGCTTCTGATTTATTATGGAAAACCGGCACCGTATCATGTGACGCAGGAGATTTATGTGGATTTTCTGGCGCAGGATGAGAAAACCCCTTATGTAGACAGCGGTGTATGGAAAATAATCTTAGCAGCAGGAAATATAAAAAGCGGGAAATATTTCCTGTGGCTTCCAGGTGGTAAAACTCTAAATCCAGGCACAGCCTTTTATCTTCCACGTCCCCAGGGAACCCTCACAATCCCTGCCACCGCCAGGCGCGTGATCAGCGTCGGCGCCTACAACGCCCGTCAAAACACCTATGCCGATTTCTCAGGCCGCGGCTGTAGTGCCCTTCCATATCCAAAACCCGACATTGTCGCCCCTGGTGTTGACATCTATGCTCCCCGCTCTGGTGGAGGCTATGCATCCTTCACTGGCACTTCCTTTTCCACGCCTTTCGTTACTGGTGCTGCCGCCCTTCTTATGGAATGGGGAATCATCCGCCGAAACGATCCCTACCTCTATGGAGAAAAACTAAAAGCCTATCTCCGCCGTGGCGCAAAAGCCTTGCCAGGAGTGGAAAAGTTGCCGAATGACTTAATTGGGTGGGGATATCTCTGCGTAGCGGATAGCTTGTTTGATTAAACAAAAGTAATTGCATATAAGTATGGAAAAAATGTTGAAAAGAATAACGAAACGTGGTAGCATTTTGAAAAATAATAAACATATATAATAAAATTGAACATTAAAATACTCAAACTGAACAAAGGGGAAAGAATGAGAATATCAACAGCTGAAATAAAAATAATGATAAAAGAGTGTATTAGGATACCTGGAATGTATACTGCAACTGATTTTTGAAATTATATAAATATGAATAGTCAGAAAGAAGTGACTCGAGGTCAAATTTCTGGCGCAATTTCTCAGTTGATTGATTCTAAGGAAATTATAAGAGTCGGAAGAGGGTTATATTCAAAAGATACCCTATCTATTAAAAAGACTACAAATGACGAAGCAGAAGACACTTTAAAAAATGACATTTATAGCATATTGAGTAAGATTGAAGATGAGTTAAAGAAATATAAAATTCATACGATTTTAGGAGAAAAACACGTCATGAAACAGGATTTTTTACACTTGAAAGCACCTGGAAATTGGATTAATGATCCAAATGGTTTTATATATTATGAAGGCAAATACCATCTCTTTTACCAGCATTTTCCCTATGCACCCATGTGGGGAACCATGCATTGGGGACATGCGGTAAGCACAGATCTGGTGCAGTGGCAGCATGAAAAAATAGCTCTTTTTCCTACGAAAAATTATGACCGGAACGGCGTTTTTTCTGGAAGTGCAGTAGAAAAAGACGGTAAAATGTATCTTTACTATACTGCCAACCGTTACCTGAAAGAACAGGATGAAAATATCCATGTGGCAGATGGCGGATACGAGGAAAGCCAGGCTATGATCATATCTGAAGATGGTTTCCACTTCGACAATTGGAATGGGAAGAAGCAGATTATTCCGGCTGTCAGGGATGATGAAATCGCAGATTCCATGGACACCAGAGATCCGAAAGTATGGGAAGAAAATGGCGTTTATTATATGATTTTGGGCAGTACATATAGACATGAAACAGGCAGAGTAATTCTGTATTCCAGTCCAGATGGGGAGAACTGGAGTTATCTTTCCCAGTGCAGAATGGAGAATTATGGCTATATGATCGAGTGCCCGGATTTGTTTGAGGTCAATGGATATCGCATATTTACAGGCTGTCCGGTGACTCCGGTAAAGTGTGGGGATGAGGTGGAATATGTGGCTGTTTCCGGTTATTGTTTTGCTGATTTTAATACGGAAACAGGGAAGTTGATGTTGGAAGATAACTATTCTCTGATCGACTATGGCGGCGACTTCTACGCCCAGCAGAGTAATCTGGATGAAGAAGGACGCAGAGTAATGATTGGCTGGATGCGTATGCCGAAGGCTGTGGAAGAAATTATACCCTGGAACGGTATGATGAGTCTGCCTCGCGTAGTAGAAGTTCAGGACGGCAAGGTTCGATTTCGGGTTCATCCAAACGTGAGAAGAGGATTGCTGGAAAAGTCCTTTAGCCGGAAAATGCCAGAAAGTCGAGAACCATTTTGTATTAAAAAAACATTTCATGAGGGAGATTGGCTGAACATCGGCGGTTATCAGATTTCTATGGAAAAAGGGGCCATTTGCACAGATCGTTCATTAGTATTTACGCATATAGATAGCAAAAAGCTACATTGCACCATTCCATATGGAGGAGAAAAAGCGGAACTGGAAATTTTTGTAGAGCCTAATTTAATTGAGATTTTTGTTAATGATGGGGAATATGTATTGAGTAATGTGGTGTATGAGTTGCAAAGAGAAATACAAGGCGAGATATATACGATATTCGGGTATTGACGCCTGCGTATGAAGATACACATGAAATTCTGACAGAATGGGACGAATGGGACAAGATTATCAATATCCAATAGATGCATGGCTGCAGGACTTGGAAATGGAACTGAGTAATGCAGGTGAGCATAAAAAGCGTGTGGAATTTTGCAGAAGAATTCTGGAAATGTTGGACTGGAGTTTTGATGATGCAAGCAACTTTAAATCCGCAATCGGAGAAGAGTTATATGCGGAAGGAAAAGTTGAACAGGGGGAGAAAGCGGAACTCTATAATGACCTATATGATGATTTTGCACAGCCGATTCAGCAGCCAAATGTAAAAGAGAAGAAAGTGTATCCAAATGGTCCTTGTCCATGTGGCAGTGGAAAAAAATATAAGAAATGTTGTGGAAGGAAAAAGTAAGGGAGAACTGCCTTAAATGAAAGAAGAAGATATAAAAAAATTATCAAAAAAAGAATTGCAGAATATTGTCCTTAAAATGCAAAATATGATGTCAGGTAAACAAAAAAAGAATTTCAAAAGATAGTTGAAGCATCCGGAATTCCGTTTGGAAACGAGAAAGCATAGATAGTGCAGGTGAGAATGTCTGATGAGCTTGTAAATGAAAAAATGACACAAATACAGAAGTGGAAGGATCTTTGGGGTGGAGTAGCTCGTTTATAGATTATGGAATCAGATTGTTTTTACTTTATTTATATAATCGTCCATTTCCTTCAACAGCAGCAAAAAGTATCGCATCCTATATAGGATTTCATGATGAAAAAGAGAGAAAGAATCTGCTGAAGTTCGAAACAGACATTCAAAGTGAGTGTCAGGAACATAAAGTAACTGAATTCTGGAATTATTTTCAACGGTGGAAAACGTATTTTCCAATAGAAAAAACAGAATGTGAAAAATATCTGATATGGGCGGAAAGCATTGTATATAAAAGAGCAGATGCAATTGTATCCGGACAGCACAGAAGCCACTATGGCGAGGTTGCAGGACTTTTGGCAACTGTAGGAAAAATAAAAGAAAATATGGGAATGCTGGGGGCTAAAAGACATATTTATGAGCAATACAGGAAAAAATTTCCAAGACATTCTTCTTTTTAGGGAGAAATGAGAACGTATTTTAATATACAAAAGTGAAGTTATCATTTTGTGACAATTATATAACATCCTCTATACAGAAATATGCGGTTTTAAGCCATTTTCGTGGCAAAAAAGCCGCATATTTTTTGTAGCAATGATTTGACATCCTCAGGGGCACTGTGTACAGCCGGAAGTATACCAAAATAAAGATGATAAACGTTGTGACTGATAAAAAAACATGTTACAATATATACACAATGTGTAAAAAGAAAGAGGAAAAGAAATGGAAATAAAAGATGAAATAAAAAGATTACGGGAAAGTACCGGAATGAACAGAAAAGAATTCTGTGAATATTTTGAAATCCCGTACAGAACGGTAACAGAATGGGAACGAGGAACCAGAAAGATGCCGGATTATGTATTACGTTTGTTAGCGTATAAGGTAAAGATGGATAATCTTAGTGTAAAGGAAGATGTGTATGAAGAATAAAGTGATCGAAGTACAAAATGTGCAGATTTCTATTTCAAAACAAGAGTTAGATGATTATATTTGTATTACAGATATTGCTAAGGCGAAGTCAGGAGATTCACGTTGTGCAGATATTGTGAAAAACTGGTTAAGAAACAGAAATACATTGGAGTTTTTGGGAACTTGGGAGAAAATTTATAATTCCGATTTTAAAGTGGTCGAATTCGACCACTTTAAAGCAGAGGCAGGGTTACATACATTTGTATTAAGTGCAGCGGAATGGATCAATAAAACAAATGCCATTGGATTATACGTAAAGCGTGGAAAATACGGTGGTACATATGCACACAAAGATATTGCGTTTGAATTTGCATCTGCAATCAGTCCAGTGTTTAAGCTATATTTGATAAAAGAATTTCAGCGTTTGAAGGAAGAAGAAAACAATTCTGAGCAGAAGGAATGGGATGCAAAACGTTTCTTGAGTAAAAATAATTATCTGATTCAGACGGATGCTGTAAAAAAATATTTGCTTCCTCAAATGAATTACAGAGAAAACCTTCAATGGCTGGCATATGCGGAAGAGGCAGATATATTAAATGTGGCATTATTTGGATTTACGGCGAAAGCATGGAGAGAGGCAAATCCTGAACTTGCAAAGAAAAACAATGTCAGAGATTTTGCAACAATTAATGAATTAACAGTTCTTTCTAATCTGGAATCACATAATGCACAGATGCTGCGTGAAGGAAAAGAAAAAGAAGAAAGATTCAAAATATTACAAGAGATTGCGGAATATCAGCTGAATGTCTTGAATGCAGCTGAAGAGATCAAAATGATAGAGAGTGATGGAGCATTGTCAGAGGTATGAACCACCGGGTGAGTATTTTGTGAAATGTTTTGCTTATGTAGCTTATTTTATAAAAGTTGAATTGTCATTGCCATTACCATTGCCAATGGCGATGATAATGGCAATGAAAGTGGCGATGATGATATGACAATGACGTTACATCCTCCCTACTGTTTTTGTGACAACAATATAACGTCCTCCGTTCTAAAACAACGGTTTTATGGGAAAAATCGAAGAAAAAAAGGTCAAAAAGTTTGTAGTAATGATTTGACGTCCTCGGGGAGGTTGTGTGGTTCAGAGAGTTTGCCATGAAAACTAAACAATATTTAAACGAAAGTAAACTTGTGCTTGCGATTGTCTAAACGCTTGTTATAATAAAAATAGATAAACGCGATGTAAGGGGAAAATGAATGATTGCTGATGAAATGAAAGTCGATAAACTTCAAACAGGAAAAAAGATACGAAGTTTAATGGAAAATAATGGAGATTCAGTTCAGGTTCTATCACAACGGATAGGGCTATCTAAGAGTGCAATTAGAAATGCTCTTTCCTTCTCACATTTGCTTCCGAGCAGACAATCCGTGAAGGATATCTGAAAGCATTTGAGCTTGCAACAAAGGGCTTTGAAGGAAAAGCAATGGCAGTTATGTCATCCTTTAACTGGATCGGTACAGTACCAAGCTGTGCAAACAACGAGCTTTTGAACAACGTGCTCCGTGGAGAATGGGGATTTGTTGGAATGGTAGAAACCGATTATGACGGTTCCTATGGTTACATGATCACCGATCATTGTATCAGAAACGGAAATGATCTGATGCTTGGATTTAACAGTGCAGAGTCCAACAAACTGACAGACGAGAGTGCAACAGCAGTTCTTGCAATGCGTCAGGCTTGCAAAAATATCCTTTATACAGTAGCAAACAGCGGATATTATGCAGATGGAAATCCGGCAACCGGAATGACCAATATGACAAAACTGTTTGTAATGATTGATGTGATTCTTGCAGTTGTTCTTATTGTAGTTGATACAATTGTAATTGTACGCTGGAGAAAAAAGAAAAAACAGGCTGTAAACGAATAATTAAACAGTAATCTGGAGACATAAGTCCCCCTTTTAAATCTGGAAAAAGCAGAGCGAGGAATCTGTAAAAGTTTCAGAGAAAAAAGGGGGATTTTTTTATGTGATTTTTGTCTTGCAGAGTAAGGGAAAATTATTTATTATGAAAGGAAGCGTAATAACAGGAAAAAGGAGGACTGGCATGATCAGCATTGCAATTGTGGAAGATGAAGAAATGTATGCAAAGCAGCTTCAGCAGTTTCTGCATCAATATGAAAAAGAGAACAAAGAGATGTTTGACATTACAGTCTATTCAGACGGTGATCAGATTGTAAATAAATATAAATCCCAGTACGATATTATCCTGATGGATGTGGAAATGAAATTTATGGACGGAATGTCTGCTGCTGAAGAAATCCGCAAAATTGACACGGAGGTTGTGATCATTTTCATTACGAATATGGCACAATATGCGATCAGAGGATATGCAGTGGATGCGCTGGATTATGTACTGAAGCCGGTGTCCTATTTCGCATTTTCCCAGAGACTTAACCGTGCTATCAGCCGAATGAAAAAGCGGGAAGCGAAGATTATCATGGTGAATATGAAAGGCGGTATGGTCAGAATCAATGTTGCAAATATTTATTATATTGAAAGTCAGGGACATACTCTGATACTCCATACCATACTGGGAAACTATGAAACAACAGGGAAAATGAAGGAGATGGAGGAAAAGCTTGCGGAGATGAATTTCTGCCGTGGAAATAAGGGATATCTGATCAACCTCCAGCATGTGGAACGGATCCAGGATGGATGTGCTTTGGTGAAGGGAGAAAATCTGACATTGAGCCGTGCACGAAGAAAGGTCTTCATGGAAGCCCTGACCAGATATTGGGGAGAGGTGATAAAATGACAGAATATTATCTGCCCGATATTCCAAGACTTTATACGGCACTTGCAGAGTGGATGGCTTGTCTGATTTTTATTTTGCCTTTCAAAAAAAAATTTTCACCGGCTGTAACAGGCTGTCTTGTGGCAGGTGCATTTGGAATACAGAGCGTATTTCTGATTTCTACCGGTGGGGTAAGACTGATTTTTTGGATCCCCTGTATGATATTTGCGGTTTTTCTGATGGTTGCTTTTGTTTTTTGCTGCTGTGAGATCAGGCTGACAGATGCGGCATATTTTGGAATGATTGCTTTTGTAGCAGCTGAATTTATGGCTTCTGCCGGGTGGCAGATCCTATGCTATACAGGGAAAGAAGCAAGGATGTCCTGGTGGCAGCAGGGAATGGCAATTCTTCTGATCTATGGTGTGATTGCAGTGATATTGTACAAAATTCTTCATATTCATATGCCAAAGGATGGACAGATGGAAATCACCAGAAGGGAATATTTTTCCGGACTTCTGATCGGTATTGCCGTATTTGCTGTCAGCAATATGAGTTATGTGAATGTGAACACGCCATTTACAGGCAGATATTCTTTCGAAATGGGGAATATCCGTACTATGGTAGATGTTGCAGGAATTGCAATTTTATATGCACATTTGATACAGTGCTGTGAGCTTCGGGTAAGAAAAGAGCTGGAGGCAGTGCAGAATGTGCTTCAGAATCAGTATGCGCAATACAAGCAGTCAAAGGAAAGCATTGAGCTGATCAATTATAAGTATCATGATCTGAAGCATCAGATCGCTGTGCTAAGAAGTGAAACTGATCCTGGAAAACGAGAAGAATTTCTGGATAAAATGGAAGCAGATATAAAGAAATATGAAAACCAGAACAAAACAGGAAATAAAGTGTTGGATACTGTGCTGACTACCAAGAGTCTTTATTGCGCAAAGCATAACATAACTTTTACCTGCGTTGCAGATGGAACATTGCTGGATTTTATGGACGTTATGGATATCTGCAGTATTTTTGGAAATGCACTGGATAATGCCATTGAATGCGAGTTGAAGATTCCAGATAAAGAAAAAAGGCTGATACACGTCAGTGTCTCAAAACAGAAAAACTTTCTGCTTCTCCGGTTTGAAAATTATTATGATACCGAACTGAATTATCAGGACGGAGCGTTTATTACAACGAAGCGGGACAAAGAATTTCATGGTTATGGATTGAAAAGTATCCGCTATACGGTAAATAAATATGATGGCGCTGTTTCCATTGACACAAAGGAGAATTGGTTTGATCTGAAGATACTGATACCGGTCAGTGAAAATGTACAAAAATAGATTGATAAAATCGTATAATATATACAAAAAATGTATTGTAATTTTCTAAAAAAAGTAGTAAAACTTTAGTTAGATAAAGAGAAATGCATTGAACAGGACAAATTACAAAAGATAACCGGAACACAGAGAGCCGCAGGCTGGTGAGAGGCGGCAGAAGGTATTTTGTGGTATCACCTGGGAGCATCCCGCTGAAAAAATAATAACTAATTTCAGTAAGCCGGGACGTAGTCTTCACGTTACAGAAGAAGCTGTTTATACAGACAGCAATGAGTGGTCGTATTTAGTAATAGATACGATAATACAAAGTGGTACCACGGAAATTCCGCCTTTGTTATCCTGTTGGATAGCAAGGGCGTTTTTTATATATATTATTAACCATTTGACTACAAATGAAAGACGAGGAGAAAGATTATGAGTGGAATTATGATGATGGTAATCGCTATCGTAGTTCTGGGCGGTGCCTATCTTCTGTATGGCCGTTACCTCCAGAACAAATGGGGAATTGACCCGAAAGCAAAAACTCCGGCTTACGAAATGGAGGATGGAGTTGATTATGTACCGGCTGATACCAATGTAGTATTTGGACATCAGTTCGCATCCATTGCCGGTGCCGGCCCGATTAACGGACCAATCCAGGCAGCCATTTTTGGATGGCTTCCGGTACTGCTTTGGATTCTGATCGGTGGTGTGTTCTTTGGAGCAGTTCAGGACTTTGCATCTATGTATGCCTCTGTAAAGAACAAAGGACGTACAATCGGATACATTATTGAAGCGTACATTGGAAAACTTGGAAAAAAATTATTCCTTTTATTCTGCTGGCTGTTCTGTATTCTGGTTGTTGCGGCATTCGCAGATGTTGTAGCCGGAACCTTTAACGGATTTGCCACAAATGATGCAGGAGAAGTGACAAAGGTAGTGGCAAACGGAGCTGTTGCAACTACTTCCATGTTATTCATTTTTGAAGCAGTTGGACTTGGATTTTTCCTAAAATATACAAAGTTCAATAAATGGGTTAATACTGCTTTTGCAATTGTGCTGTTGGTTGCAGCAATTGTGCTGGGACTTCAGTTCCCAATGTATGTAAGCCTTGGAACCTGGCACATTATTATCTTTGTATATATTCTGATTGCCAGTGTAGCTCCTGTATGGGCATTGCTTCAGCCACGTGATTATCTGAACAGTTATCTGCTGATTTTCATGATCGTGGGCGCTGTTATCGGTGTATTTGCAGCGAACCCGGCATGTAATCTTCAGGCGTTTACAAGCTTTAACGTAGATGGACAGTACATGTTCCCAATCTTATTTGTAACAATTGCCTGTGGTGCAGTTTCCGGTTTTCACTCTCTGGTATCTTCCGGTACTGCTTCCAAGCAGATTAAAAATGAAAAGAACATGTTGCCGGTTTCCTTTGGTGCAATGCTTATGGAAAGTATGCTTGCAATCATCGCATTGATTGCAGTTGCATCCTTTGGACAGGGCGAGGCAGCAGCACAGGGACTTACAACCCAGCCGCAGATTTTCGCAGGTGCGATTGCAAACTTTCTTTCAGTGATAGGTCTGCCTCATTCACTGGTATTTACATTGATCAACCTTGCTGTATCTGCTTTTGCGCTTACATCACTTGACTCTGTAGCCAGAGTAGGACGTCTGTCCTTCCAGGAATTTTTCCTTGATTCTGACACAGATGAGAAAAATATGAGTCCATTCCAGAAAGTAGTAACAAACAAATACTTTGCAACCATCATTACACTTGTACTTGCTTACCTGCTTACAAAGGTTGGATATGCGGAAATCTGGCCGCTGTTTGGTTCTGCAAACCAGCTGTTATCCGTACTGGCACTGGTAGCCTGCGCCGTATTCTTAAAGAAAACCAAGCGTCAGGGCTGGATGCTCTGGGTACCAATGGTATTTATGATGGCAGTTACCTTTACCGCACTTGGAATGACAATTGT
>JAERMT010000755.1_pt1 | contig 16505 bp, 18 predicted proteins | sample 9267081 | NCBI WGS metagenome assembly JAERMT01 (sample SAMN17071939, study PRJNA684904) | human gut metagenome | isolation source: diarrhea sample from child under the age of five | host: Homo sapiens | place: South Africa: Mafikeng, Mafikeng Provincial Hospital | collected 2019-09
GCTCCAGAGAATGTTCAAAATCGGTTTCAACAGAGCTGCAAGAATCATGGATCAGTTATGTGATGCAGGGGTTGTCGGACCGGAGGAAGGAACGAAACCTCGTAAGGTACTGATGTCTGCAGAAGAATTTGAAAATTATATAGAGGAATACCTGTAAATGGAAATTAAGATCATAACTGTAGGGAAAATTAAAGAAAAATATCTGAATGATGGAATTGCCGAGTATGCGAAGCGTCTGAGCCGTTACTGCAAACTGACATTTTGCCAGGTTCCGGATGAAAAGACACCGGATAAAGCATCTGATGCACTGAACGAGCAGATTAAGAATACAGAAGCGGAACGTCTGATGAAGCATATCCGGGAACAGGATTATGTAATTGCACTTGCGATTGATGGTAAAATGCTGGATTCCGTCGAGTTATCCGAAAAAATCGGACGTCTGGGTGTAGAAGGCAAAAGTTCTGTCGCATTTGTGATCGGAGGCTCGTTAGGTCTTGGCAATGAAGTCCTGAAAAGAGCAGATTATAAACTGAGCTTTTCCAGAATGACATTTCCTCATCAGCTGATGCAGATGATTCTTCTGGAGCAGATCTATCGTGGCTACAGGATCCTGAACCATGAACCTTATCATAAATAAAAAGACACAAACCGGAAATAACTCCGGCTTGCAATAAATAATTTCCAAAAAAGGAGGATATAGTGATATGACAACAGAACGAGTAGAACATATGGCAGGTGGACAGGGACATACATTGGTGAAACGTCTCCTTGATGAGAAGCAGTTAAACGGAAAATGCAAATTATATGCGCAGGTAACTCTGGAACCGGGATGTTCTCTGGGATATCATGAACATCATAATGAGAGTGAAACGTATTATATTCTTTCTGGAAAAGGTATTTACAGCGATAATGGAACACTCCGTATGGTGCAGGCCGGTGATGTGACATTTACTCCGGACGGCAAAGGACATGGACTTACAAACAGCGGCGATGAAGACCTTGTATTCATGGCGCTGATTATTCTGGATTAATTAAAATGGAGGAACCCTGATGGCGGCAGAACTGAATATTGATAAATTTGAAGATTTTATTGCGCAGTATCCGATCTTTGAATATCGTATCCTGAATACCGGAGATCTGTCTGTCGAGGAGAGAGTAAGGATCGTCTGTCAGCAGGAATGTGAACGGTATGGATCGACCTGGGCATGTCCGCCGGCTGTGGGTACTCTGAAAGAATGCGAGGAAAGAATCCGCAAGTTTGGACAGGCTGTTTTCTTTTCCAGTGTGGCAGAAGTTTCTGATCTTATGAATATGCAGGAAATGCTGCAAACAAGAGCTGCACACGAAGAACTGACAACGGAAGTTGCCCGTTTTTTGAAAGAACAGGGATTTGAGACGTTTACACTTTCAACGGAATCCTGTGATATCTGTGAGGACTGTGCATATCCACATGGCAAACCGTGCAGACATCCGGACCGAATGCATCCCTGCCTGGAAAGCCATGGCGTGGTAGTAAGTGAGATCGTAGAGAAACAGCAGATGGAGTATAATCTGGGCGGAAATACGATACTCTGGTTTTCCATGGTGCTTTTTAAATAAAATATCAGAGAATAAACAAGACCTCTCCGGCGTACATTTATAATGAGCGCCAGGGAGGTTTTTGTTATGAAAAAGATGGGACAATGGAAAGAAAATCTAGTTACCTCGCTGGAAATACCGAGAGATCTGGCAATGAAAGAAACGGTGTTTACTGTTACAGGAAAACATCAGGCAGTAGTCTGCAACTATCGAAGTGTTTTGCGGTATGAGAAAGAAGAAATAATATTACTGACTTTTCAGGGGAAACTTCGAATACAGGGAAAAAGACTGAAGATTCCGATGTATACACCTGAAGAAATGTATATTGAAGGTGTGATTACGGAGATTATCCTGGAAGGTTAGGAGGAGATTATGAAAAAGTATGCCGGGTTTCGAAATGGATACGTTCGTGTGAGGATATATGGGGAACAGACAGAACGTTTTCTGAATCTGTGCAGAGCTCGTGAAATTCGAATCAGTGATCTCAGAAGAGAATCAGAACTGAGTCTGACAGGATGTCTGCAGATCAGAGATTTTTTCAGACTCGCTCCAATACATAGAAAAACAAAAGTAAAAATTCATATTCTGGAAAAGCATGGACTTCCTTTCTTTTTTTACCGAAGTAAAAAGAGAAAGGCTTTTTTTCTTGGATTACTTTTATGTGTAGGACTGCTTTTGTTCCTGTCCGGACGGTTGTGGGAAATTGATGTAGAGGGAAATGTCAGAAACAGCACACCTGAGATGCTGGATTTTCTGGAACAAAAAGGAATCAGGCATGGAATGGCAAAAGGAAGGCTCAGCTGCAGTGAGATTGCAGCTGAGATCCGTAAAAAATATCCGGATATTACGTGGGTATCAGCAAAACTGGAGGGAACCAGACTGCTCCTTACAGTCAGAGAAGGGATATTTATACAGACTACAGAAGAAAAGGACAAATCTGCCTGTGATATTATGGCAGAACGCGATGGTGAGATCATAAAAATGATAACTAGAAGCGGACTGCCCCGGAAAAAGGTTGGGGATTTATGTAAAAAAGGTGAAATCCTGGTATCGGGAATACTGGAATTAAAGGATGACAGTCAGGAGGTTGTAAAGTATGAAACGGTTCATGCAGATGCAGATATTTATATAAAAAGACAGAAGGCATATTATCATGAGATTCCAATGATCTATGAGACATATGAATGGACCGGTAAAAAGAAAAAGGGTATCTATCTGAAAGCAGGCAGATTTTATTTGGAAATTGCAGACAGGACAAAAAATGGCTGGTATCAGATAGCAGAAGAACAGAAAATGTATCTGACCAAAAGTTTTCAGCTGCCGTGCTCAATAGGGTATATTACCCAAAACCAGTACAGAAAGATAAAAAAAGAGTATACAAGGGAAGAAGTAAAAAAACTTGCATGGCATACTTTGCAGAGGTATGAAGAAAAATTAATGCAAAAAGGGGTTCAAATATCTGCAAATAATGTTAAAATAGAAATTGACCACAAGACCTGTGTAAGCAAAGGTTTTTTGGAAATTATAGAAAAAATCGGAGAGGAGACTCCTGTAGAAATACCGGAGCAGCCTGCAGAAAGGACAACAGAGGATGGCTAACAGCATTATCGAGCTATATACGCAGGTGCCAGCAGATCTGGAGGGAAATGTGTTCGGTCAGTTTGACGAACACCTGAAGCTGATTGAACGGACGTTAAATGTAACACTGATATCCAGAGATGGCATGCTGAAGATCCTGGGTACCGAACAGAGTGCAACTCAGGCAAAAAAACTGATAGAGGAACTGGTGACGCTTGCAGGAAGAGGCAATACTATAACACGGCAGAACGTAAGTTATGCACTGTCTCTTGCCATGGAGGAACGAAATCAGGTACTCACGGAAATAGATAAAGATTTTATCTGTAATACGATACAGGGAAGACCAATCAAACCCAAAACATTAGGACAGCAGGAATATGTAGAACAGATCCGAAAGAAAATGATCGTATTTGGAATCGGACCTGCAGGAACCGGTAAGACTTACCTTGCTATGGCAATGGCAGTTACCGCATTTCGAAATGAAGAAGTCAGCCGTATCATTCTGACCAGACCGGCGATCGAAGCAGGGGAGAAACTTGGATTCCTTCCGGGTGATCTTCAGAGTAAAGTAGATCCGTATCTGCGCCCATTGTATGATGCATTATATCAGATCATGGGAGCTGACAGTTTCGCAAAAAATATGGAACGAGGGCTGATCGAAGTGGCTCCGCTTGCTTATATGCGAGGACGTACACTGGATAATGCATTTATTATTCTGGATGAGGCACAGAATACAACACCGGCACAGATGAAGATGTTTCTAACCCGTATTGGTTTTGGCTCCAAAGTGGTTGTTACCGGTGATGCGTCTCAGAAAGACCTTCCGAGAGATGCAGTATCTGGTCTTGATGTGGCGGCAAAGGTCCTTAAGAAGATAGATGATATTGGATTTTGCCAGCTTACCAGCAAAGATGTTGTACGTCATCCGCTGGTACAGCAGATCGTACAGGCATATGAAGATTACGAAAAGAAACAGAAACCGTCCAGAAGTACCGGTGGTACAAGGACAGTCCGGAGGAAAAAGAATGACCATACAAATTAATTATGAAGCAGAACGTAAACTGGATATTGATTATGAAAAACTGGCATCAGAAGTCGCTGAGCATATTCTTGAGACAGAGAACTGTCCTTATGATGTCTGCGTAAATCTTGTGATTACTGACAACGAAGAAATCAAACGGGTAAATACGGAATTTCGCTCAATCGGGGCACCGACAGATGTACTTTCTTTCCCGATGATCCCGTTTAAGACACCGGCAGATTATTCAGTGATCGAGGGCGATGACAGCTATTTTGATCTTGATACAGATGAACTGATCCTTGGGGATGTTATGATCTCTGTAGATAAGGTCTATGCGCAGGCAGAAGAATATGGACACAGCACAGAGCGGGAATTCAGTTTCCTGTTTGCACACAGTATGTTGCATCTGCTCGGCTATGATCATATGGAACCGGATGAGGCAGCGGTAATGGAGGCCAAGCAGGCAAAGGCACTGGAGGATCTGGGAATTACCAGGTGATGATCACCATCTGAAAGGAGAACATCTATGAAGAAGAAATTTCTGGCAGCAGTTATGGCATTGGTTATGATAGGAACGACACCTGTTGGTGTATTTGCTGATACTATGGTGAAAAGCTACCTTACAGGACTGGATGTTCCCGAATCGGAAGGCCGGGTCCGCCCGGTAGCGGTTATGCTGAATAATATTAAGCAGGGATGCCCACAGAGTGGGATCGCGAATGCCGGTGTTGTGTATGAGGCACCTGTAGAGGGCGATATCACAAGACTGATGGGAATTTTTGAGGATTATAAAGATCTGGAACGGATTGGTTCCGTCAGAAGCTGCAGAGATTATTATATCTTTTATGCGAATGAATTTGATGCAATTTATGCGCATTATGGACAGTCTGCTTTTGCACTTCCATATTTTGAACAGCATCTGATCGACAATCTGAATGGCGTGAAACTGGGAAAAATCTGTTATTTCAGGAGTACTGACCGTAAGGCTCCGCACAATGCTTATACAACATATGACCTGCTTCAGCAGGGTATAGACAAGATGGGATACCGCAGAGAATACAAAGAAGATTATGATGGACACTATGTGTTTGTACCTGATGGAACTGAAAACACACTTCCGCAGGGTACATCCGCACAGGAGATACATTTTGATAATTTTACAGTGAATCATCCATGGTTTGTTTATGATGAAAATACAAAAAAATACAGCCGTTTCCAGTATGGTGCGGCACAGATTGATGATCTTACCGGAGAGCAACTGACCTGTGACAATATCCTGATCCAGTACTCTTACGTGACTACGTATGAGGGAACAAGCTATAAGGATATTGAGACGATTACTGACCGTGACGGAAATTCCGGTGGACGAGGCAAATATATCACAAGAGGGAAAGCAATCGATGTCACCTGGCAGAAAGATTCCCCATGGGGTGTGACTCATTATATTACAGATGATAATCAGGAAGTTCAGCTGAATCCGGGAACGACCTGGGTGGAGATCGTACAGGATGATAGAGTGGATGATATCAGCTATCAATAGAGAACAGAGACTGTTTACAGGTGATGACCTGAAACAGATCGCAGAAGAAATTACTGGAGAATAAATACCATGAATTATCGTGAGTTACTGAAAGACAAAAAACGTGTTGTGATCAAAGTTGGTTCTTCCTCTTTGATCCACAAGGAAACAAATAAACTGGATCTTCGTAAACTGGAAGTGCTTGTAAGGGAACTGAGTGATCTTCATAACCAGGGCAAAGATGTTGTCCTGGTTACTTCTGGTGCAGTGGCAGTTGGTGCGTCTGCATTTGGCATGCATGAGAAGCCGACAGAACTTAAGAAAAAACAGGCATGCTCCGCGGTTGGACAGGCGCGTCTGATGATGATTTATCAGAAACTTTTTTCAGAGTACAACCAGATGGCGGCGCAGATTCTGATGACAAAGAATACGATGGTCAATAACCTGAACCGCATAAATGCACGGAATACATTTGAAGAGTTGCTGGAGCTCGGGGCAATTCCGGTTGTTAATGAAAATGACTCCATTTCAAGCTACGAGCTGGAGATGCTGGAATCCTTTGGTGATAATGACACATTGTCAGCAGTTATCGCGGGATTGATCGGGGCGGATCTTCTGATCCTGCTTTCTGATATCGACGGACTTTTTACCGATGACCCGAATACGAATCCGGATGCAGAATTCATTGATACTGTCGAAGTACTGGATGAGAAACTTCTGAGTATGGGAAAAGGACCAAAGAGCAAGGTCGGAACCGGTGGAATGGCTACAAAACTGACTGCTGCCGAGATAGCAACGGCTGCAGGTGCGGATATGGTGATCGCGAATGGCCGGGATTTTCATGTGATCCACAAGATCATGGAAGGCAGAAAATATGGTACCTTATTTGCAGGAAACAAAAAAGAAGAGTTTTTCCTGATTGATTATATAGAAAAACTTCTCTAGGAGGAAATTATTATGATGGATAATGTGAAGATAGACCGAATCAATACTCTGGCACATAAAGCGAAGAGTGTCGGTCTTACAGAAGAAGAAAAAAAGGAACAGGCGGAACTCAGACAGGAATATCTGGCTGCCGTGCGCAAAAATCTCAGGGCACAGTTAAATAATATTGATATTCAGGAAAAAGATGGTTCGATTGTAAATCTGGGTGAAAAATATGGAAGAAAAAAAGGTAATTAGAAAACAGGTTTTTGCAGCGCGAAAAGCACACACCGATCAGCAGATCGATGACTGGAGCAGAAAAATTGCTGAAATAGTTACGGCACTTCCGGAATACAGCAACAGCCGGAGAATTCTTGCTTATGCGGATTATAATCACGAAGTTATGACAAAGTATATTATAGAAGCGGCATGGAATGATGGCAAAGAAGTTGCGGTTCCTAAAGTAGTTGGACAGGATATGGTATTTTATAAACTGACAGATTTTGCACAGCTTGAAAAGGGATATTTTGGTATTCCGGAGCCGGCAAGAGGTGAGATCGTTCAGTGGGAAGAGGCTCTGATGATCATGCCGGGAGTCGCGTTTGACAGGCAGAATCACAGAGTTGGTTATGGCGGCGGTTTTTATGACCGCTTCCTGGAAAAACATCCATATATCACAAGGATTGCAGTTGCATTTGAATTTCAGATGATGTCAGAGGTACCGGTGGAGCCTACAGACATTTCACCGGAGATCATTGTTACAGAAAAAGAAATTTATAAATAAGCATTTTTTTAGGTTTTATTATTTAAAGGGACAGGAAATGTCCCGGGGAGGTTATGCTATGAATGAAATGCTGTTAGAGCTTGGACAAAATGCAAAAGAAGCAGAAAATATGCTGCGGACCATAACCACAAACAAAAAGAACCAGGTGCTTGCGGCAGTTGCGGAACATCTTGTGGAATGTACAGATGAACTGATCAAAGCCAATGCTGTTGATGTGGAGAATGGAAAAAAGAACAATATGCCGGAAGGACTGGTAGACAGACTTCTTCTTACACCGGAAAGAATTCAGGGAATGGCAGAAGGCCTGCAGCAGCTGGTAGCGCTGGAGGATCCGATCGGTGAGGTAACCGGGATGAAAAAACGTCCGAATGGACTGCTCATCGGACAGAAACGGGTACCGCTTGGCGTGATCGGAATCATTTATGAAGCACGTCCGAATGTAACGGCGGATGCTTTTGGCCTTTGCTTTAAGACCGGAAATGTAGTGATCTTGAAGGGTGGCAGTGATGCAATCCATTCAAACGAAGCTATCGTGAAGTGTATTCGGGAAACCCTGAAAGCCAATGACATAACAGAGAACGCAATTCAGCTGATCCAGGATACTTCCCGTGAGACTGCTGCAGAATTTATGAAAATGAATGAATATGTGGATGTGCTGATTCCACGAGGCGGCAAGGGACTGATCAAAGCAGTTGTTAATCAGAGTACGATTCCGGTCATCGAGACCGGCACAGGAAACTGCCATATATATGTAGATGAGAGTGCTGATCTGAATATGGCGGTTGATATTATTATGAATGCCAAGACACAGAGAGTTGGAGTTTGCAATGCCTGCGAATCACTTCTGGTAAATGCGAATATCAAAGATGTATTGCTGCCGGTTCTTGCAAACCGTCTGAAAGAAAAGCATGTACAGATGCGCGCAGATAAAGAAGCCATGACGCTGATGCCGGGGGCTGTTGCAGCCACAGAGGAAGACTGGGGAACGGAATATCTAGATTACATATTATCAATCAAAGTAGTGTATTCTGTAGACGAGGCTATTGCACATATCAACCGGTACAATACAGGACATTCTGAGGCAATCATCACCAATGATTATACCAATGCCCAGAAATTCCTGGATGAAGTGGATGCAGCGGCGGTATATGTCAATGCTTCTACCAGATTTACCGATGGATTTGAATTCGGATATGGGGCAGAGATCGGTATCAGTACCCAGAAACTTCACGCCAGAGGACCGATGGGACTGCTTGCACTGACAACTACCAAATATATCATCTATGGAAATGGACAGATCCGTCAGTAACAGGGAATGGCAGATCAATATTTGTCGATAAGCTTTGCACAGAACACAGGATACATAAGTCACTATTCACAGGTAATATTCCGCGAGGCGTTTTGGCATGAATATGACAAAATCCCGAGACATACAGGGCAAAATGCCATCACCGAAGGTGATTTGGAATGCATTTTGACCATAGATACTGTGAACAAAGTGAACAGTATCTATGATTTGACAATTACTGGATGCGTGTGTATAATAATTTACAGTTTAGACATGTAAACTTTTGGGCTTTATAAGAAATTATTTCGTAATGATCCAATAAAGCAAAAAGTTTTAAGTACATGCCGAGGGTAAGATTTACATACTCACCATGGGAGGATTTAAATTGAGACGAAAACAGTTATATGCGATTATTTTAGCAGGAGCACTTGCAGCAAGCAGTGCACCGGCGGCTGTATTTGCTGCAGAAGGAGATGTGGCAGCTACAGCGGAGACATCAGAAGAAAATCCGGTTGATGGAGAGACGGCAGCAGCTACAGAAGCACCGGCAGAAGAAACACCGGCAGCTACAGAGGCACCGGCAGAACAGGCACCGGCGCAGGAAGCGGCAGCGGCTACAGAGGCACCGGCTCAGGAAGCAGCACCGTCAGAGCAGACACAGCAGACTACAGAAGAGACACCGGCTGTACAGGAAACACCTGCGGCAGAGACAACAGAAGCACCGGAAGCCGGAGAAGAAACAACTTTAGCAGAAGGTGAGTCAACAAAGCCGACAGCAATATCTATCACACTGAAGTCTACAGAAGAAGGTGCTGAAGATAAAGTAAGATATTTCGATACAATCCAGCATGCAATCAATGCAGCTCCGGGCTATAATGCAGAGACTGCAAAGGACGCTACAGTGATTGAAATATCCGGACAGATTGCTCTTGACGCTCCAGTAACTGTACTTGCTGATAAGAAAGTGTGCATCAGAGCGAAGGATGCCGTAACGATCACAAGAACAAGCGATGCGTTTAAGGGTGATATGTTTGAAGTATCCGGTGAGAATGCTGAACTTCAGTTTGATGTGAAAGAAGGCGCTGAGGGAGCATCCTTTACGGTTTCCGGTAAGATCAGTGATGATGAAAGTGATTCTGTAGGGGGATCCATCGTTTCTGTTGGTGCAGGTGCTGCATTTGGAATGGATGCCGGCGTAACACTGAAAGAAAATAACTCAGCAGCAAACGGTGGTGCAATCACAAATGTTGGCGGAAATATTGTATTAAAAGGCGGCACAATTACAGGAAATAACGGAGCAAAAGGTGCTGTATACAGTGATTCAGATATTAAAGTACAGGGAACTGTAGTTGTAAAAGAAAATCAGCCGGCGAATATCTATCTGGCAGGAACTTCTGCACTGGTTGTTTCAGGTGCGATGACAAATTCTGATATCTCCTTTACACAGGAGAAGGCGGCAGACAAGCAGGTTGCTGTTAAGAGTGTGGAGAATTTTGCAGCAGCAGATTTTAATACAGCAGTTGGTCAGATTAAATATGATACTACAGATTATACACTGACATTAGCAGAGAATGGCCTTTCTGCTACATTACAGAAAAAGGCGGCAGAAGCAACTGCTACACCGACACCAACTCCGGCACCGCTGACACTGAAATATAAGAGCGGTACTTTAAAATGGAAAGACCATACGACAGTAACATTGCAGATGACAACAGATGGACCTTGTAAATGGTATTATTTCTTTGTAGATGCAGGAACAGATACTAAAACAATCCAGAACATGTATGTCGCAAACGATGCTACGAATGTAATGTCCACAAGTGGAAGCTTTGATGTGACAGCAGTAAAAGTTCCGGAAAAAGATTCCTGGCTGGTAATTTGTGCAAAACCGGATTCCGGAGCAAAAGCAAAGATGAGTGTTGTAAAATTAGATGGCAGCAGTTTTAAGAAGAAACGTCCGGCAGCTGCTGCAACCACTACTACGAGACCGGCAAAAACATATAAGGTCAGTGAAAGTACTGTTACTGGTCTGGATGGAGAACTTAAGTTCTTCCCAGGTAAATTCTATGAATTTACAGTAAATGGTGCGGGTATGGATAACACCAGTCCTGTTCAGGGAGATGAGAGATGGTATCCGGTATACTGGAGTACAAAGAAGAATCCAACGACAGAACAGCAGAATACAACCTGGAGAATTGGTTCTGGTAAAGGTATTAAAGACGGTGCAAGCTATAACATTTATATTTTCCTGAAAAAACAGGTTTATAATGGAAAAGAATGGGAAGATGCTACACCACAGGATATTAAATATATTACGGGAAGTAACGGAAAGGCACTTACTTTCACAGCGGCTTCAATCAGTGATAAAGAGTGGAATGCATATATTGCAGAACTTTCTGGAACACCAATTCCGGATAATGGTGGCGCTAATGGTGGAAATGGCGGCTCCGGTGATGATGTAGATGCAGAACTGACAGCAACTGCTGCAGCATCTGAGAAAGATGCAGGTTCCAAATCCAAATCTGCGGTATCTACAGCCGATGAATCACCGATCGGAACAATGTCTGCACTGGCAGCACTCTCCTTACTGGCAGGCGGATATATCGTTGTTCGCAAACGTAAAAAAGAAGAACTGTAATTTAACTCTGATTAAATACAAAAAGATTTGAGAGACAGGTCATTTTGGCCTGTCTCTTTTCATATAATAGTACAGGAACCCGTAAAATGATTTTTATTTATACATGCAGAGGGAAAGATGATGATCAATACGGACAAGACATTCTGTACATATGAGAATATTTATTATGAAATGTGGGAAATAGCAGGGCGGTATACAGAAATCGCGCAGTTTCGGGTAATTGGCAAAAGCCATGATGACAGGATGATTCCAATGGTGCAGATTGGAAAAGGTGCGGAGACTGTTTTCTGTATTGCAGGTTTAAGTGGACGGGATCGATGTATGCCGATATATCTTATGCATATGCTGAAAGAATATGTCAAAGCATGGGAATGCCGATGGAAACTGGAGAATCTGTACGATCTTCGGGTATTACTGGAAGACTGGAAAATCTGTTTTATTCCACTTTTGAATCCGGATGGATATGAAATTTATGAGAAAGATTTCTATGCGATCCGGAATCCGATTTATCGACAGATGCTGAGAATGCAGGAGATTCCATGCAAAGAATTTATCTGTAACAGCAGAGGGGTAAATCTGCGGAAGAATTTCCCGACACAGTACTACAGAAGAAAACAAATTCACAGTCAGCCGGCGAGTGAAAATGAAACAAAAGCACTTATAAAAGTTTTTCAGGAAAATACAGGAAGAGGACTTTTGTCCTTTGGCTACTCTGAGAGACAAATTGTTTATTTCAGACAATCGCAGTCATTTGCTGCAAATCAAAAAAGCTATCGCCTTGCAAGACATTTGCAAAAACAGGCAGGACTGAATGCAGATAAAGCAAAATATCATCTGGACGATGTAGAACCAACAGGAAAACGAGGGTATGGTTCTCCGGAACAGTTTTATGCAGAAATATGCAGACAGCCAGCGTTCAGAATTGAGATACCACGCAGAAGCAGAGGAAATGAGATGGTTCCTGATCCGGCAGAATATGAGGAAATACATACATTACCGCTGGAATATCTTTTTTCACTCTGATTTTTCAAGAATGTATCCCGGACGGCATTATAACGCTTGCGTTGGACAAAAAATTCCTGTATATTAAAGAATAGTGCTTAAAAAAGAAATTGGTAGTGATTAATATGTTTATAAAACAAAGGAGTTATACAAAATGACAAACGAATCCTCTAAAGGACAGAATACGAGTGCAGAAGAAACGTTGCGTCAGCGTTCATTTATAGAGCTTGCACAGGCACTGACGGCGCAGAAATCCAATACTCTTGGACGTCCATTGACATACTGCCTGACAACATTTGGATGTCAGATGAATGAAAAACAGTCAGAGGCAGTGGCCGGTATTATGGATGAGATCGGGTATCACAGACAGGACAATGAAGAAGCAGATGTTGTGATCTATAATACCTGCACTGTTCGTGAAAACGCGAACCTGAAGGTATACGGAAGACTGGGACACCTGCACAGTCTGAAGGATCACAATCCGGATATGAAGATCATTCTTTTTGGATGTATGATGCAGGAACAGCATGTAGTAGATAAGATTAAGAAATCCTATCCATTTGTCAATCTGGTATTTGGAACACATAATATTTTTAAATATGCGGAACTTTTTTATGAGATGCTCCAGTCTGAGCGGCAGATCGTAGATATCTGGGAAGGAACCGATCAGATCGTGGAAGATCTTCCGACAGAAAGAAATTATACATTTAAATCAGGCGTCAATATTATGTTTGGATGCAACAATTTCTGCAGTTACTGTATTGTCCCATATGTGCGTGGACGTGAGCGAAGCCGTGAGCCGGAGGCAATCGTAAAAGAAGTAAAACGTCTGGTTGCAGATGGAGTATCTGAGGTTATGCTTCTGGGACAGAATGTAAACTCTTATGGAAAGACACTGGAACATCCGATAACATTTGCTCAGCTGCTGGAAATGCTGGAAGATGTGGAAGGTCTGAAGCGTATTCGCTTTATGACTTCACACCCGAAAGATCTTTCGGATGAACTGATCGAAACAATGGCAAAGAGTAAAAAAATCTGTCATCATCTGCATTTGCCATTGCAGTCAGGAAGCAGCCGTATCCTTAAAGCTATGAATAGACGCTATGATAAAGAAAAATATCTGAATCTGGTCGATAAGATCCGTACAGCGATTCCGGATATTTCTCTGACAACAGATATCATTGTCGGGTTCCCGGGAGAGACAGAAGAGGATTTTGAAGAAACTCTGGATGTTGTATCCAAATGTGGCTATGACACGGCATTTACATTTTTATATTCCAGAAGAAGCGGAACACCTGCTGCCGAAATGGAACAGATACCGCAGGATGTTGCAAAGGAACGTTTTAACCGCCTGCTTGCGCTGGTACAGCAGGAGGGACGTATTCGTTCTTCCAGATTTGAAGGTTCTGTGCAGGAAGTTCTGGTAGAAGAAGAGAGCAGGGAAAAAGGAATATTTACAGGAAGAACAGAATATAATCTTCTTGTACATTTCCCGGGAACAGCAGATCTTCTTGGAAAATATGTAAAGGTAAGCCTGGATGAATGTCATGGATTCTATTATATGGGGTCTCTGGTGGAAGAATAATCGACATGACGGATTGTGGATATGGTAACGGAGAAACCGTAAAAATGGATAAATTTGACAGGTTGTAAGGTTTTGTGGTACTGTTACGAAGAAGCGGTACAACAAACAGTAGTTGTAATTGTTTACAGGAGGAAAATATTATGAGAAAAAAGAGTGTAAAAACAACAGCTAAATCAACAGAAGCAATCACAGAGACAGCAGCAAAAGTAAAAGAAACTGTAAAAGCAGCAGCAAAAAAGGTAGAGGAGTCTGCACCGGCTGAAAAAACAGCAGAAGTTGTGAAAGAAGTAGTTAACAAAGCTCCGGAAGCAGTTCAGAAGGCAGAGAAAACTGTAAAAACTGCAACCAAGACTGCAACAAAAGCAGTACGTAAAGCTGCTGGTGCAAGAGTAAAAGAAGTATCTCTTGAAATTTTCGAAACGAATGTATCTCTGAAAGATGTAGAGAAAGCAGTTAAGAAAGATGTTGCAGAAAAAGGACTGACAGGTGATATCTGTATTTATATCAATGCAGAAAGAAGAGCTGCATATTATACAGTAAATCAGGAAGGTTCTGACGAATATAAAGTAGATCTTGGTAACTTATAATCCATGAAATTATACCTTGCACCGCTGGAAGGAATCACCAGTTATATTTATCGAAAAGCACTGTATCAGTGTTTTGATGGATTTGATAAATATTTTATTCCATTTATCAGAGCAAAACAGAACTTGAATTTCAGCGGGAGAGAAAAGAAAGACATTTCTCCGGAAAATAATTCCGGGATGTATGCAGTCCCTCAGATATTGACCCGAAATGCAGATGATTTTCTACGTACAGCGAATCAACTGAAAGAGTATGGATATCAGGAAGTGAATCTGAATCTTGGGTGTCCATCCAAAACAGTAGTGACAAAGGGCTGCGGAGCAGGATTTTTGGCCAGACCGGAGGAACTGGAACAGTTTCTGGACAGGATTTTCAGCAAAACAGATATGAAGATCTCGGTGAAGACTCGTTTGGGGATGGAGAATGCAGAGGAATTTCCAAGGCTGATGGAAATTTACAATCGTTTTCCCATGGAATAACTGATAATTCATCCGAGAGTACAGAAGGATTTTTATAAAAATATTCCGAATCTGGAGATATTTGGTGAAGCACTTGCCATCAGCAAAAACTCTGTATGTTATAATGGAGATATTTTTTCGGCAGATGATTTTAAAAGAATCCATGCTCAATTTCCGAATGTAGAATGCTTTATGATGGGAAGAGGTATTCTCGCAGATCCTTCACTTGCCCGTGAAATCAGGGGCGGAAAGGCAGCAGATCAGTCGGATATCCGTAGATTTCATGATCTTCTGTATCATACATACTGTGAGGAAGTGTCCGGGGATAGAAATGTTCTTTTCAAAATGAAAGAAATCTGGTTTTATCTGGCACCAATGTTTGCGGACAGTAAGAAATATGCCAAAAAAATTAAAAAAAGCGAGAGATGTGTGGTATATGAGAGTGCAGTAAATGAACTGTTTGCAAATTGCAGATTTACAGGAACACAGAGTAAGTAAATGGAATCACTTTGATTATAAAAAACAGAAATTCTATAAAAAAGAAAGGCTTTGAGTATTTTGTTCATGTACTCATTGCCTTTCTTTTTACTTTTTAATAATTGCTGTCTCCAGTGGCAATATCAAAAGGGGCACTGTCTGTGGTGTCAGAAGTATCGCTGCCGCTGGTATCGGTAGAAGAATCCCCACCATCCTGCGAGGAATCATCATAACTGTTATCAGTTGAGGTGTCTTCAGATCCGTCATCAGATGGATAATCGATCTGATCTGAAGAATCATAACCGCCCTGATCGGAAGAGCCTTCATCTGCAACGTCACCATCGCTGGTGTCACCGGAATAATCAGTTCCAGGATTATAAGTAGCCTGATCGGAGGAATCGGAGCTATCGTCATAGTTGCTGTCTTCTGTATAGATGTTAAATCCGGCATCTTCATCCTGGCTGGAACGAAGAGCCTCTGCTTCTGCAGCTGTCTCTGGCGCCTCTTTAACGGTAGCCTTTGCCCTGGCAGCAACAGCAGCATCTTTTGGGACAACTGCATAGACTGCAAACATGGCACAGGAAAAGACAAGTGCCATGAGTGCGATATGAATTTCGTCTCTGTATTTCATAGAAATTACCTCTTTTATGTGTTGTGATCATTTTTTATAAGTATAGCATGAGTTTCGACTTTTTTGTAAAGAAAATTCTACCAGAGGAGGAATTTTCTCAAAATCTCGGAATACGTCGTCTTGCATCAAAACTTTAACCTTTACATTCTTATATATCCTGTCAAAGAGCAAAAAGTTTCAATTTTAGAAAATTATGATATTGATACACCACTTTACAACTTCTTTATAAAAAAATATCGTACAGGATTTCCTGATGTATAATGAATTTGGTATAAAACATTACAAAGGAAAGTGACCCTGTACGGCAAAAACATTATACAGCGAAAAAACACTGATAGGTAGACTTCAGCAATATTTTTTGATCTATTTTGAAATTTTTTCTGTTCCTCTTGGTTATCGTATGTGGCAGAAAAAAGAGTCTAAACTGGAACTGGCAG
>JAERMT010000758.1_pt1 | contig 16393 bp, 16 predicted proteins | sample 9267081 | NCBI WGS metagenome assembly JAERMT01 (sample SAMN17071939, study PRJNA684904) | human gut metagenome | isolation source: diarrhea sample from child under the age of five | host: Homo sapiens | place: South Africa: Mafikeng, Mafikeng Provincial Hospital | collected 2019-09
GCATCATCCGGTTTATAGTATTCTGAGATCAGATGCTTCATATATTTTTCGCATATTCCCTGCGCCATGGCACCCATCATATTTGCAACTATCCCCGCATCATAAGAGGCTTTAAAATATTGAAAATCATTTTCTGCAAAATCAAAATAACTGTTCAAGGCCATATCTGAATTCCTTCCTTTCGCACATTTGTATAATACAGCATTTTGTTCCTTTTCCAGTCATCGCCAACTACAATTTTCAGATCCGTTTCTGCATCATCCAATTCCTCAGAGGATACTTCTGATTTTAGAAGATAAAGATATTTTTTAAGTTCCGGCCGGGAGCGGAATGACTCTGACAGTTCCAGAAACAGATCAACATCACTGCTATATTTCTCTTCTCCCCGTGCACAACTGCCATACAGATATATTGTCTTAATATAAGGCCTTATGCATGATGACTGAATAGTTCGTAAAGCATACTCCGCTGCATCTCTCTGCCGTTTTGATCTGATACATGTCAGCATTTTCTATTCCTCCGTTTTCTCTGTATATTATTTCCAGATTATGCTTACATTTTCTGCTTCAGGATTTCTTTGTAAAAAAATTATAACATTCCTTATCTTCTATGTCTATCTTCCATTTATCTGGTGAAAAATTAGAGTGTATTATTGTTACTTTCTTTTATTTTCCTTCAAAGATCTGTGCAATCGGCGAATCCGCAGACAGTATCACTGTTTTGTCCTCACCTTTCATAGATGTCTTCAGTGCATCCAAACTTCTCACAAAAGAATAAAACTCACTCCTGTCCTCTTCTCCATAAGCCTGAGCAAGGATTTTCATATATTCCTGTTCACCCTCCGCCTCCAGGATCTCTGCCTGTTTTTTTGCATCAGAAATCTGGATTGCTACTTCTTTGTCTGTTTTATTTCGAATCACCTTTGCTTCGGAGTTTCCCTCTGCCTTGTAAGTCGCTGCAATATTATCTCGTTCAGAAATCATTCGTTCATACACAGCTTCCTTATTATCATCCGGCAAATCCAGCTGCTTGGTTTCGAATTTGAGAAGTTCGATTCCATACTGATCCATGTTTGTTCCTATTGCCTCCATAACCATATCAGACAGTTCTCCGTCACGACTTGTGATCACCTGATCCTGTGACATACTGCTGATTGCATTTTTAGTGGCATTATACACAGCAGTATTAATTCGGCTTTCACCACTTTCCACAGAAGAGTTTAATGTCTGTGCAAATTTAAGCGGGTCGCTGATTTTCCAGAGAACATAGCTGTCGCTGATCATCGTTTTCTTATCTTTTGTAATTACATCAGATGCTGCCAGATCATACAGCAGTGTTTCCTTTGGCAATGACTGTGTACTCTCTATAAACGGAATCTTAAAACTGATTCCCGATGAGCTGATCACCCTGTCAACCTTGCCAAACTGACGGATCAGCTTGTATTCATTTTGCTGAGTTACTGTTACCGACGCTCCAACAGCTATAACCACTGCAGACACACCAATTAATATTCCAATTTTCTTACCTTTCATAAATTAGTCCTCTCCAAAATTATATCTCTATCCTTCGTATTTCATTTACCAAAACACTTTTTATATGAAATATTTTCTGTCATTTCTTTATTCGTTCTCAGAATCATTTAAATCTTGTGTGTCCTGAGCAGGATCCGTGTTCAGTGTCTCTGCCGGATTCTCTGAACTGTTCCCTGTAAAAGAATCTAGCGGCAGAACCTTCTGCACTCCATCTCCATTATCAATCACAATCTTCATTCCCGGCAGCACATCTTCCATTGCCTCATAGAACATACGCTTCTTTGTGATCTCCGGATTCTTAACATACTCCTCATACATGGCATTAAAACGTGCAACCTCAGCTTCCGCTTCATTAATCCTTACCTGCTTCTGCGCCTCAGCATCCTGAATGATCTGGTCTGCTTCTGCCTCAGCCTCCGGAAGCTTTTCGTTTCTGTATTTATTGGCATTATTCAAAGCAGTTTCTTTTCCCTGCTTGGCAGTTTCTACTGCTTTAAATGCTTTCATAACTTCCTGTGTGGGTGGTTCTGAATCCTGGATTGTGATATTCACAAGCTGAATCCCCAGATCCTGTTCCTCCATCTGCTTCAGGATCATTTCTTTAATCTTACTCTGGATCTCACCTTTTCCGGTGGTAAGCACTTCATCCACATCATAACTTGCGATTACTGTACGGATACAGCTTTGAGAAATATTTTTTAGAATATCTTCCGGTTCCTCTGAATTATAAAGATATTTTACCGGTTCTAAAATTCTGTACTCAACAAAGAAATCTACATCAATAAAGTTATAATCCGAGGTAATCATAATGCCCTCATTCTCAACCACCGAATTATCTCCCATACTATATCCAATAGGAAATCCCTGGATCGTTGTATTTACTTTCTGTACTTTCTGTATAAAAGGAATCTTAAAATGCAGTCCTGTTTCTGCCACTGCCTTCGGCACTCCGAAAGTTGTCAATACTGCCTGTTCCTGCTCCTGGATCTGATAGGTAGCATCTCCTGCAAGCCCTGCAATAATCACCAACCCTGCTGCTCCTATTACAATACGTTTCACATGTTTTCCCGGCTTCTGTAATTTTTTAAATGGATTTACTCTTTCGTTCACTTTTCTCCTCCGTTTCACCATTTGGCATAATTAAATTTTTTGCTTCTAAAAATTTCTGAAGAAAAGAAAAAGACTTTCATTTCAGACATAACATGAGCTCTTCTCTTAATGTCTAAAACAAAAGTCTTGCCGATTATATCATAATGCGGGCATTCTTAATCTGCCGTTCTGACGCATTTATGTACCATTTATAGGAAAAACAAGTCCAGTTCTTCATAACGATGGCCGCTACTCCCTTTTCTTTGAGCAGCATCATATCATAACTATTTACAAAATGCAAGAAATATTTTTCTCAAACGCCCCATATAGTCCTCAGCGTTTCCAAATCCTTATTTATAATTTGCATCTGATTCTGCTCATTACATTTTCTCAACGGAAGCAGGTTATAATAATTCTCAATGATGATCCATCCTTCATAGCCATGTTTTTTCAGGATTTCCATCTGAGGGAAGAAATCTGTGTTTCCCTCTCCCAGCAGACAGCCGCCTGGTTCATTGATACCATCTTTTACATGAAGCTGACTATCCATATATGGATAAAGTCCCTCCAACTGTTCGCACTGATCCATGTTAAAATTAAATTTGAAATTCTGTGTATCAAAGTGTATTGTCAGATTCGGCATATTAATTTCTTTCAGAAGCTGAATCTGTTCTTTATAATCCAGCGCATTTTCTGTCATAACAGTAATATCTTTCTTTTCTGCTTTTTCGCAAATAAATCTCAGTGCATCCTTTGTTGCTTCTACATGAGATTCTTCTGTAATCAGATTTCCAAGGAAGTTTGGAACCATGATCTTGGATATTCCTATTTCTGCTGCTACCTGAACTGCCAATTCCATCTGGTCATACGCGATCTTTCCATTCTCTGTATCTTTTCCATGGATAAATTCATGATCCATCACATCATTAAGAACAATAGACGGATATTCAATTCCTAACCTGTTTCCCTCTTCAAGATACGCTTCCTGAACCTGTTTCTGAGCTAACGGATAACCCCATTCATAACTTCCAAGTTCAAGTTGAATTCCATCCAGTCCAGCTTCCTTTGCAATCTGTGGTCCAAAATATCCACCACCAGGAAGTCCCCATGCCACACAGCCAAATTTAATCTTTTTCTCCATATATGCCACCTACTCTAAATTTGCATGATGCTTAAACATTTCTTCTTCTGTTTTTCCAAGTTTCTTCATAAGAATCATAATAACTGCATCATAAACGATCCAACTCATCTGTTCAAACGCATTTCCCATAGGCTGAGCAGATTCACTTGTATCTTCCAGATTACTCTTTGGAGTTGCACCCGGGATTACGATACAGCTTTCACATACCTTACCAATGGAAGCTTCCGGATGAATTGTTACTGTCACAACAGATGCTCCTGCTTCTTTTGCTTTATTTGCCATAACAATCAAACTGTCAGTTTCTCCTGAACCTGAACTGATAATAAGAAGATCTTTTTTTTCAATTGCCGGTGTTGTCGGTTCTCCCACAAAGAATACTTCCAACCCCAAATGCATCAGGCGATTTGCAAACCCTCTTGCTACAAACCCAGAACGTCCAGCTCCTGCTACAAAAATATGCCTAGCTTTAATAATCTCATTAGCAAACTTTTCAAGTGAAGAAGAAGAAATATGTTTTGCATTTTCTGTCAATTCTTCAAGAATTTCCTCCAGTATAACTGAATTTTCCATTTCTATCATCTCCTTTTCCATTGCCTTTTTATTCAGGCTTTTATTTTTCTGGAAAATTTGAATCCGGTCTGTTTAAACCAGTCAATATAAACTGCAATCAGAATTACAATACCCTGTACAATATACTGCCAGGAAGAGTCAATACCAAGAAGGTTCATACCATTTTTCAGAACACCGATTACAATTGCACCGATAACAGTTCCTGCGATGGTACCACGACCTCCGTTCATACTTGTTCCACCAAGAACAACTGCAGAAATCGCATCCATTTCAGCTCCGTCTCCCAGTGTCATCATTGCAGTAAAAGTACGTCCTACTGTAAGGATTCCTGCTAAAGATGCAAGTAACGCACTATATACAAATACGAAAAATGTAACCTTTTTTACATTAATACCAGAATATTCAGCAGCCTGTTTATTACCACCAACTGCATAAATATGACGGCCTAATTTTGTTTTATTAAGGATAAAAGAAGAAACTGCAATTACTGCAACAATACAATATAACTGAATCGGAATTCCAAAGATAGTACCCATTCCCCAAAAAGTATAGCTGTCATCAAGAACAGAAATTGTCTGAGCCTTTGTATAAACACGGGCAATACCACGACCGATATTCATCATTGCAAGAGTAACGATAAATGCCGGAATATTTGTAGAAGAAACAATGTAACCGTTAATAAGACCAATTACAACTCCAGCAAGGATTCCTCCAAGGATACCAACATAAACAGGAAGTCCATTCCATGAAATGAGTCCTGCACTGATACATCCTGAAACCGCAATTACTGATCCTACAGAAAGATCAATTCCTGCAAGCAGAATTACGAAAGTCATTCCACATGCCAGAAACAAATTGATTGTAATCTGTCTGACTACATTAAATAAGTTTGTAACTGTTGCAAAACTGCTGGTTGTAAAACTTAATACAACGCAAAGAATAACCAGTCCCGCAAGAATACCCATATTAGATTTAATTGTCTGTATTACAGATAAATTTTTCCAGTTTTTATTTTCCATAATCGTCACCCTATTTCCTTTGTCGCAAACGCCATAATTTTTTCCTGATTAAATTCATTTCTGTTCAATATTCCTGTGGTGTGTCCCTGATTCATTACCACAATACGATCGCACATGTTGATCAGCTCCGGCATCTCCGAAGATATGAAAATAATTGATAAACCTGTTGCTGTCAGATCATCAATCAGATGATAAATATCTGATTTTGTTTTTACATCAATGCCTCTTGTCGGCTCGTCCAGAATAAGAATTTTTTCTGTGACCAGAAGCCATCTGCTAATAATAACTTTCTGCTGATTACCTCCTGAAAGCTTTCATATTTCCTGCTCTATAGAGGAATATTTTGTCTGCATAACTTCATCAACATATTTTCTGGCAAATTCAATTTCTTTCTTCCTGTTATATCGGCCTTTTTTCAAAAATTTGTCCAATATTTCAATCGTTGCATTAAAACGTATTCCCTGGATCGGATAAATTCCTGACTGCTTTCTGTCTTCCGGAACAAGTCCGATTCCTGCATTTATTGCAGTTTTTACATTTTTAATATCAACTTCTTTATTTTCAATATAAATATGTCCGCTATCCTTATGACGAAGTCCAAAAATACATTCCATTGTTTCACTTCGTCCGGATCCAACCAGTCCTGAGAACCCAAGAACCTCTCCTCTTCTCAGTTCAAAATCAACATTTTTTACTTCTTTTCCAGAAGCAAGTTTTTCTACCTTGAGAATAATATCATCTGAATAGTTTTCATGTTTCTGATACAAATCTCCAAGTTTTCTTCCAACCATGAGCGCCACCAGATCATCATGTGTGGTCTCTTTTGTAACTACTGTATCGATATATTCACCATCTCGCATAACTGTGATACGATCAGTGATTGCATCCAATTCAGCCATTCGATGACTAATATAAATAATTCCAACATTCTTTGCTTTTAAAGCTCTGATTGCCTCAAAAAGAGCATCTACTTCATTTTCTGTCAAAGATGAAGTCGGTTCATCCATAACGATTATTTTTGCGCCAAAGGAAATAGCGCGAATAATTTCTACCATCTGCTGCTGTGCAATATTTAAATCTCGGATAAATTGAGTTGATTTCAGATCAAGGTGCATAGAATCCAAAAATCCCTGCGCCATTTCATTCATTTTCTTTTTATCGACAGTACCTGCTTTTGTTTTTGGTTCCTGTCCAATAAAAATATTTTCTGAAATTGTCATATCTGGAATCAACATCAGTTCCTGATGTATAATACGAATTCCGTGCTCTTTTGCGCTCTCAACACCTGTAATTTCTACTTCTTGTCCATCAACCAGAATCTGTCCGCTGTCTTTTGTATAAACTCCACCGAGAATTTTAATCAATGTAGATTTTCCGGCACCATTTTCACCTAAGAGAGCATGAACCTCACCTGCTTCCAATTCCAGGTGATTGTCCTTCAGCACAGAAACTCCGGAAAAAGACTTACAGATATTTTTCATTTCCAATAAATGTGCCATAAATTTTCTCCTCTAAATAACAAACATTTCCCACCTTTTTCTATATGGGGCAAAAATGGGTGCAGCCTGCGCTGCACCCGCTCAGATTTACTGCCAGTCAGCGTCTAAATATTCATCAATATTTGAAGAATCAATTGCAAACGCAGGTACATCTACTTCGAATTCTTCCGGTTTTTCCCCTGCGATAAGAGTTTTAGCTGCCTTATAGCACTCTTTACCAATTGTAATCGGGGACTGAGCTGCTGTCATACGATAAATGCTGTTGTCTTTAGCAATTACTTTCTTAGCTTCTGGAGCACCATCAACACCGTAAACATATACTTCTTTTCCAGCTGTCGTAAGTGATGCATATGCTCCCATACCAGCCTGGTCATTAATGGAGAAGATTGCCTTGATATCTGGATTAGCCTGGATGATATCACTTGTGATTGTCTGTCCTTTTTCTACAGTTCCCTCTGCATCAAATGTTGCCACAACATCAAATCCTTTTCCTTCAATTGTATCTAGGAATCCCTGTTCACGATCGTTGCAGGCATTATTTGCAGGATAATCAAGAACTGCAATTTCTCCACCATCCGGGAAATCTTCAATCATTGCTTCTGCACAAAGTACACCAGCCTGATAATTATCAGTTGCAACATAAGAACCAACCAGATCAAGATTAGATACAGAAGTATCAAAGTTTACTACTGGAATCCCTGCTTCGTCTAATTTCTGCAGTGCAGGTTCAATTGCATCTTTGTCAACTGGATTTAAAAATACTGCTGAAACACCCTGTGCAATAAAGTCTTCAATAATCTGAATCTGTTTTGCGCTGTCCTGCTGAGCATCCACTACAACTGTTTTATTTCCATCAGCTTCTGCTTCTTCTGTGATGGAATCTGCAACTGTTTTAAAGAAATCCGATTCACACCAATATGTAACTCCATAAGTCTGTCCACCATCTTCAGCTGCAAAAACACTTGCCGGAATTGTTGTTACTGCCATTGCTGCTACGCCTGCTGCCATCATAAGTTTTGTTACCAGTCTTCTTTTCATTGTAAAGTCCTCCTGATTTTAAATAATTTATATAGTTTTTCTCTAAAGCTCGTAGAGAGCGTGTAGATTCTCTTTTATGTCCTCATAAAATCTGTCATAAATTTTATGGAACTTCTCGTATTCCTCTGCTTCTTTCAAATCGCATTCAGTAATTCCATCTTCTTCAATAAAAGCATCGCATGCTTCCTGTATCGAAGAATAAATTCCAGTTCCAACTCCGGCCAGAATTGCTGCACCGTATGCCGGTCCCTCTTCCTGCTTCAATGTATGTACATCGCATTTATAAAGATCTGCCATAATCTTTCTCCATACAGGACTTCTGCTTCCACCTCCGCATGCACGCATGGATACAACCTCTGTTCCCAGTTTCTTCAAGATTTCATTACAGTCTGCAAGGGAATAAACAACACCTTCCATAATTGCCCTAAGCATATGTGCCTGTCCATGTATGATATTCAGTCCGATAAATGCACCTCTGTATTTGGGATCAATATGAGGTGTTCTTTCGCCCATCAGGAATGGAAGGTAAATCAATCTTTCGCTTCCTATCGGAATATCTTTTGTAAGTTCATTTATCTTGTCATAAAATGATACATTTTCCTCTTCTGCTTTCTGAATCAAATCCTGACAGAAATTATTTTTCATCCATTCAATCGAAAGACCTGCCGACTGAGGACCTCCCATTGTATGCCAACACCCAGGCACTGCACAGCAACACAAATGAAGTGCACCTTCAGGAATTTCCTGATATTTTTTCAGATGAGTATATACAATGCTTGAAGTACCTATTGTTGTAAAAGCCTGCCCCTCTCTTACAATACCTGTTCCAATTGCTGCACAGGCATTATCACTTCCTCCGGCAACCACAACTGTTTCTGTTGATAATCCACACTTCTCTGCAATTTTCGGTAAAAGGTTTCCAACAACTTCCGGTGATTCATACACATCTCCAAGAAGTTCTCTGTCTACTTTCAGAAAATCAAGAATTTCCTGCGACCAACATCTGTTTTTTACATCCAGCATCTGCATTCCACTGGCATCTGATGCATCTGTCGCATACTTACCAGTAAGAATAAAGCGGACATAATCTTTTGGAAGCATAATGTGTCTGCACTTTGCAAAAAGCTCCGGCTCATTTTCTCTTATCCAGAGGATCTTTGCTGCCGTCCATCCTGCCATTGGCGGATTCGCTGTGATCTTCATCCATTTTTCCATTGGCAGTTCCAGCATTTCCTCTACCTGCTTCGTAGCTCTCTGGTCACACCAGATAATGGATCTTCTTATAACCTGATTCTCCTCATTCAACATCACAAGTCCATGCATCTGACCAGAAATTCCAATTCCCCGCACATCTTTTCCATTAACCTGACCTTTTTCAACTACACTTTTAATTGTTGAAATCGCTGCTTCTGACCAGTCTGATGGATCCTGTTCTGCCCATCCGTTTTCAGGCTGATACATTGGATATTTGACAGACGCTTCGGCTACGATTTTTCCATTCTGATCTACCAGAATCGTCTTTGTCGCACTGGTTCCCAGATCCACTCCAATTACGTATTTCATCTTATTCCTCCATGGCTGCCTGTTGCTTCATATTGGCAATGTTCTCTGCAAGATTTCCATTAAATAATGCCTTTCCTGAAACAATGATATTTGCTCCGGCCTTTATTACTTTTCCTATATTCCCACAGTTGATACTTCCATCAACTTCTATATCTTTCCACTCTCCGGTATCTGTTGACCGTCTTCTGATATCTTTTATTTTGTCAAGTGTATCTTCAATAAAGTGCTGGCCATCTCTTCCCGGATGAACGGTCATAACCTGTATCACATCTGCAAGCTTCCAGATTTCTTCTGTAAGAACTTCTGCCGAAGTTTCCGGATTCAGAACAATTCCTGCACGAATTCCACATTGCTTTATTTCTTTTAAAGTTTCTGCTACATTGCTGCAGGCCTCATAATGAACAGATATTACATCAGCTCCAGCCTCCTGCATCCTTTTTACAAATCGAACAGGTTCATTTACCATCAGATGAACATCAAATACCAGATCAGCTACACCTTTCAATCCATGAATCATTTTCATTCCACATGCCAGATTCGGTACAAAGCTTCCATCCATTACATCTATATGAACATATTCAGCTCCGGATTTTTCCATTGTTTTTAATTGTTCTCCCAGGCATTTATAGTCTGCTTCCAGTAAGGACGGTGCTATAATGCACATTATTGATCACCTCGTTTATATTTTATTACAGTCAATTACTGTCTGAATTTTCTGAAGTTGTTTTTTATAACCTTTGTTTATTTTCGTCGTATATCCCAGATAAAGTGCATCCAGTATAAACTGATCTGAAACTCTTCTGGTTACTTTATCTCTTCCCACTGTCAGGTCATTTACTGCCGTAAATAAACTGATATCTGTATATCTGAGAAGAGGAGATTTATTCATTTTTGTAATACTAATTGTAACTGCACCTCGCTCTTTTGCGATTTTCATTGCCTCTACTACATTTCTGGATCTACCCTCATAAGAGACAGCTAACGCAACGTCTTCACTTGTAAGATTGCCTGCAGTCATCATCTGCAACATTACATCACTATGTACAGAACACGGAATCCCCAATCTTCCAAATTTCATGTATGCCAGCTGACATACTGCAAAGGCATCTCCAACACCGAAGAAATGTATCTCTCTGGCTTTAAGAAGAGCATCCAATGCTTTTTCATAATTTTCGTCATCTGCCAAAACTAATGTATCACTCAACATCTGTACATTACTCTGATAAACCTTTTTCAAAATCGTCTTCATATCGTCTGATACTTTAATATCTTCTGAATGAATTTCCATTCCTTCTGCCAAAGCTCTGATGAAATCCTCCTTCATAGAAGAATATCCATCATATCCCATTCTTTTACAGAATCTGATAATTGATGCTTCACTGCTTCCTGATTCTCTTGCAATCTCTGCAAGCGTTAAATGTGTAATTGCTTCCGGGTTTTCAAGTAATGCAGATGCGATTGCTTTCTCTGCTCTTGGTAACGACGGTAACAAAAATCTGATGCGAACAAATAAATCATTCATATGGCGTGCACTCCATTTCTACTTCATTTATTTAATTTCACTTTGAAGTTTTTTGTTGATTAGAATATAGCATTCTGTTTCAGTGAAGTAAATATCTATAAATATTTTTGTATATTTCCACGTTTTGGCGTGTGTTTTTTGTTAATTACATCCAATTTTTTGGTTGATTTGACGTTTTTACATTTTATTTCACTTCATTTTGAAATTTACAAACACTTAAATACTTCATTTTATTTTTGTAATGCGAAGTATAAGCTATAAATATATATAATACCTGTATTCATTTCTATCACTTAGATTCTTTTTTACCTCGACATTTTTTTGAAATATTTCAGAATAATTTTTAGCGATGATCCCTGCTCTCTTTTGAGAAACAGAGCTACTGACTACTGACAAGAAATATTTTTACGTAAACTCCATAACATGTTATACTTACTATACAATGCTAAGATAAATATCTATCTCAGCCCAATACCAGGAGGATTAATTCATGAAAGCATACGAACGCTTATTATCTTATGTAAAAGTATTCACTCCAAGCAGTGAAGAAACCGGTACTTCCCCATCTACACAATATCAGTTTGACCTTGCCAGACTGCTGGTTCAGGAATTAAAGGAACTGGGTGTGAAAGATGCCGATGTAGATGAACATTGCTATGTCTATGGACATATTCCGGCAACCAGAGGATATGAATCCCGCCAAAAACTGGGCTTTATCGCTCACATGGATACAGTCTCTGATTTCTGCGATCATCCGGTTACTCCGGTTATCACTCCGGATTATGACGGCAAAGACCTTGCACTTGGAACCAGCGGCAGAATTCTCTCCCCGAAAATGTTCCCTCATCTCTCCACATTAAAAGGCAGAACTCTCATTACTTCCGATGGAACCACCATCCTCGGTGCAGATGACAAAGCCGGAATTGCCGAGATTATGACAATGATCGAGTCCCTCAATGACAATACTATTCCGCATGGTTCCCTCTGCATTGCATTTACCCCTGACGAAGAAATAGGAATGGGACCAGCCCATTTTAATGTTAAAAAATTTGGAGCTGATTTTGCTTATACACTTGATGGTGATACAGAAGGTGAAATCCAGTATGAAAACTTTAATGCTGCCAAAGCAGTAGTAGAATTTACCGGTGTAAACGTACACCCGGGGTCTTCTAAGAATACAATGGTCAACGCAGCACTTGTTGCCATTGAATTTAACTCCATGCTCCCATCTGCAGATACACCAAGAGATACCGAAGAATATGAAGGATTTTTCCATCTTGATGCCATGAACGGCAATGTCTCCACTGCTATGTTAGACTATATTATCCGTGACCATGATGTAGCATCTTTTGACTGCAGGCTCAAAACCATGGAGCACATCGCCAAGATTCTCAATGAAAAGTGGGGTGAAGGCACTGTAAAACTTACCATTACAGAACAATACAGAAACATGAAAGAAATCATTGATACCTGCATGGAACTAATCGACTGTGCAACTGCTGCCTGCAAAGAATGCGGAACTCCTGCACTTATCACCCCAATCCGCGGCGGCACAGACGGAGCACGCTTAAGTTTCATGGGCGTCCCATGCCCGAACCTTGGAACCGGCGGACATGCTTTTCATGGTCCTTATGAACATATCACTGTGGAAGGAATGGATATTGCTGTTGAAGTGGGATTAAAGATTATTGAATTATTCTATAAATAATTTCATCTGAAAAAATCCAGCAAAAAAACAAGCCTTTCACTGTCGGGTAAGGTAACAGTGAAGGGCTTATTTTAAATTTTGCAAGTCGATTTTCTCTTAGTCTGACTTAATTCGGTTAAACTAATGGTATCATTCCGTATAAGTATTCCCATTTTCATCTGTCCAGGTTCCATCACCATTATCACTGAAACCAATACCATTATCGTCTCTGTAATAGTAATCTCCATTTGTCGTCTGTGTAACAGTAACTGTGTTTCCATCAGAAGAAGTTAATGTATGCTGTTCTAAAGTTGTTCCCAAATAATGAGTTGCATCATTTAAAGCGGGATATGTATTTCCATAATCATCTGTATAACTTTCATTTCCGTTATCAGTATATCCAACACCATCATATCCTCTGTACTCAACAGAATAATCAGAATACAACACCCTTTCAATTTCAAATGTACTGCCGCCACTTCCTCGTACTGTCAATGATGATGTATTAATAACCGTTTTATCTGTAGTATCATCTCCAGGGGTTCCATTATTATCTGTATCTGAATAACCATCTCCCGAATTATCCGAATCAGGATTCTGACCGTCAGAATTTTCCCCCGTTTCATCAGAAGAATTCACTCCTGTCTGATTCTGATTTTCTTCCTGATCTGCAGCATCAATCTGTTCTGAACTCTCTGTCGAACCATCACGGTTTGAATCCTCCGGCTTATCTCCCTTTCCTGTCAGCTGCTGACCACCGGACGTTTCATGAGCTGCCACCATATCAACCAATTCTCTCTTCTTAGCATCTTCTTCAGAATCCTGTCCTGTTTCATCTCCGTCTTTTGGTATCTGATCCTGCGTGTTCTCTGCCCCGGAAATCACCTCTCCCGAAAAACAAAACACCAGATTTCCTCCAACAAGCACCATCGCCAAAAGTACTCCCGGAAGAATATTCTTCCGAAGCTTCTTCATCTTCAGCATATACAGAATTCTGTCTTTAAAAACCATACTGCTGTCATTCAGACTTGCCGTCACATAAGGCACCTGATTATCTATGGCAACGGTTCTCAGCAGAAGTTTCCGGTACAGTTTACGTTCTGCTCTGCTGCAGACACGGACAACTTCCGCATCGCAGAGATTCTCAATATCCTTGTCAGCTTCCCACAGCATAAACAACAGTGCCGGATTAAACCAGTACACAGATGCACAGATTCTCAGAAGCATCTTATACCACAAATCCTTATGTAAATAATGCGTCAGCTCATGATGATAAACCAGCTTCAGCTCTTCCGCTGAATATCCAACTGCCGGAAGATACAATTTCGTCCGGAATAATCCCGTCAGAAGCGGCGTACTGAGTCCTGCATTCTGCATCAGTTCAGGTCTTCGGCCAATCCCTTTCTGTTCACACACATCCCGGTACATTTTCCACTTCATCAGATCATTCACCGGAAGACTCATCCGTTTCAGGCTTCTCATAGAAAAATAATATGCACAGATCTCTGCCAGTAATTTTATAACCACACCTGCCAGCCATACGATCATAAAAATCTTTGCAGCCAGCGGTACGATATGTCTGCCAGACAATGCTGCAGATTTTAAAGCAGACTGCACTTCATCTGTCAAAACTGTGTCTGCGGATGTTTTGTCTGTCACAACCGTATCCTGCAGTTTTTTATCTGCAGTACTGCTATCCTCTGAATTTACCTTAGAAGAATTTACATTCGCAGAATCTGCATTTGCCAAAGTTATTCTCTTCGCAGTTATCTTTTCATTCCCACTGCTCTCAATCCCCGGCACTTTGAAATTTATAAGGGAAAAATCCGATGGAAGTCGCACAGGAACCAGCAGACTCACTGCAACAGCCAGCCAGACCACGTACTTCCATCTTGCTGTAAATCTGTTCTTTAACAAAACAGATAACCCCAGCACAAGAAAAATAACAACTGCGGAAATAATATTAAGCTTCAAAACATGTAATGCAAATTCCGCCATCACTTATTCCTCCTTCTCATCCAACTCCCTCAGAAAATCACTGAGATCCTGTATTTCCTCTGAACTTATCTTCTTTCCCTGATAAAGAGAAGTCACAAACTTCTTAAGAGAATTTCCGTAAAGTTTCTCCAGTACACTCTTACTTTCATTTGCCTGATAATCTTCCTGGGATACCAGAGGCGTATACAGATTCATCTTTCCCTGCTTCTCCACAAAAACGAAATTCTTATTCTCTAATCGGGTCAGCAGTGACAAGATCGTAGTCGGAGCCAATTGTTTCTTTACATTCACCAGCTTCTCAATCTCTGCCCGAGTCATCGGCGGAGTCCCGTTCCATAAAGCCAGCATAATATCCAACTCTGACTCCGGCAGACGCTGATATGCTTTTTTCAATAAAATCACCTCATTTCTTCTACAATTGTAGGAATAATTTTATTGTAGCAACCACACAATAATCCGTCAATGCTAATTTATCTCTGTATAATCATTACCATTTTCGTCCGTCCAGGTTCCGTCTCCATTGTCAGTAAAACCAGTTCCATTATCATCCCGATAATAATAATCTCCATTTGTTGTCTGTGTAACTGTAACCGTATCTCCATCAAAAGATTCCAGTGTATGCTGCTCTAATGTTGTTCCCAGGTAATGTGTTGCATCATTTAAAGCCCTATAAGTATTCCCATACTCATCTGTATAACTCTCATCACCATTATCCGTATATCCTACACCATCATCATCCCGGTAACAATAATCCCCGTTTATTTGCTGAGTAATCGTAAAAGTACTTCCATCCTCTCTCACAAGCGTCAATGTCTCAAGAGAACTATTATTGTCACCATCCTCATCTGTATTCACATTTACCTCATCAGAAGCCTCTGTTTCCCCTGTCTCTGAATTCTGATCTTCATTCTGATCACTTCCACTATTGTCAGAACCATTCTGCTTATCCAATGCTGGATTTCCCGGATAAGAAATACTCTCCACCATCTCACGTACCTTACCAATATCATCCACATCCTTCGCAAATCCCTTTACCACATAAAGGTCACTGCCAACAGAATAAGCCGTCTCGTAACAAGCTGCATACTGGTCACTTGCCTTCGCAAACAATGGCGTATCATCATCTGCATCATACTTATAAACACCAACCCAGTCCTTACCGCTCACAAAATAAGCATATGTTCCCTTCATATCCTTCTGCTCCCAGTCTGAACTCACCGGCTGCGGGTCAAACTTCTCACTCCCGCTATCCGTGGCCCACACAGCACCCGTTCCAGCCACTGACATGCAAAATACTGATAACGAAGCAACAATCGTAATAAATCTTTTTCTGTTCATAAAAATTCCCCTTTCGTCATTAATTGTAACTTCATTTTTATCCGTTTCTTCTACTTTTGTAGAAGTTAATCATATACTACATCTGTAGAAGATTAATGTCAAGCTATTTTTCTACAAATGTAGTAATATATAATTTTTTTCATTTAAAGACAAAAAATCAAAAAAAAGACCAGCTGACATCCAGCTGGCCTTCTCTATTTCCTTGATTTAAGTTAAACGGATATTCGCAATCCGCTTCGCTCCTTATTTGATTCGGTTAAAAAGCACAATTTTATTTTTGCACATAAAAAACCAGCTAACTACTAGCTGGTTTCCACTATATCTTCAAAACTACATACATGTTGACATTTCCTTGAGATTCATTCTTCCTGCGATTCTTGGTCAAGCCCTCACCCGA
>JAERMT010000759.1_pt1 | contig 16359 bp, 15 predicted proteins | sample 9267081 | NCBI WGS metagenome assembly JAERMT01 (sample SAMN17071939, study PRJNA684904) | human gut metagenome | isolation source: diarrhea sample from child under the age of five | host: Homo sapiens | place: South Africa: Mafikeng, Mafikeng Provincial Hospital | collected 2019-09
TTTTTGCGAGAGATTCGGTATCGACTGAAGACTGGTTTATCAGAAAGCCGGACTTGATAATGAAATCACAGAGTGTGCAATGCCTACTCACAAAGAAGCTATCCAGTTTGTACTGGATGCTCTTACAAACGAAAAAACAGGCGCTATCAAGAGCCTGAAAGAAGTAGATGCAATCGGACATCGTGTCGTACATGGTGGAGAAAAATTTGCAGCTTCTGCAGTGATCACAGATGAAATGATCGCAGCAGTAAAAGAGTGTAACGATCTTGCACCACTTCATAACCCGGCAAACCTGATCGGTATTGATGTCTGCTCTGAGCTTATGCCAGGTGTACCGCAGGTTGGTGTATTTGATACAGCTTTCCATCAGACAATGCCTGCAAAAGCATATCTGTACGGACTTCCGATCGAATACTACAAAAAATACAAAGTAAGAAGATATGGTTTCCACGGAACCTCACACAGCTTTGTATCCAAACGTGCTGTAGAATTCCTTGGACTTGACAAAGACAACTCCAAAGTTATTGTTTGCCATCTTGGAAACGGATCTTCCATCAGTGCTGTTCAGAACGGCAAATGTGTAGATACAACTATGGGACTTACACCACTTGAGGGCGTTGTTATGGGAACTCGTTCCGGTAATATTGATCCGGCAATTGTTGAATTCATTGCAAAGAAAGAAAACCTTGACATCGCAGGTGTTATGAATGTGCTGAACAAGAAATCCGGTCTTCAGGGTATGTCCGGAGTCGGCAGTGATATGCGTGACATCAGAGCTGCTATCGCAGATGGAAACGAAGATGCTAAGAATGCTTATGATGTACTTTGCTATGGTATCGCTAAATTTGTTGGCGGCTATGTAGCAGCTATGAACGGTGTAGATGCAATTGTATTTACAGCTGGTATTGGTGAGAATGTAGGCCAGCTTCGTAAAGATGTCTGCAATTATTTCGGATATCTTGGCGTTGAAATCGATGACAAAGCAAATGATACATTTAGCGAAGAAATTGTTATCTCTACTCCAAATTCAAAAGTTAAAGTTGCAGTTATTCCTACAAACGAAGAACTTGCAATCTGCAGAGATACAGTAGCGCTGGTTAAATAATTTGTTATAAAACAACTTCGAAGGGGGCTTGCCGTTGGCAGGTCCTTTTCTTTTGCATATTTTCATATTATGACTTCCTTTTGTTGTAGCTATTACACAAAAATATTGTGCAATATTTGCAGAAAAGTACTGAAAATAGATTTTTGATTATGCAATTTATAACGATTATATTGACATACTTAAATTATGAATGTATAATTGCCATATTGAAACGTTTCAAATGTGGCTTTGTATAGAGGAAATGATGAATGGATAAATCTACGAAGAAAAGAGCCACAATTACGCAGGTGGCAAAACATGCAGGTGTATCTGTTGGGACGGTTTCGAATTATTTAAACGGTACGGCAGGTGTGTCGCACGACAGGGCAGCGCGGATACAGCAGGCAATTGATGTGTTGGATTATATCCCGGATACTCTGGCGAGTTCCCTTCGAAGAAAGGACAGCACAGCGATACATGTTTTAACACCGCATCTGGATAGTGCTTTTTATACAAATACGATCAGCACACTGATGCACGATGCATATGAGGCTGGGTACACCGTTCATATCTCTGGTTATGAATATTCGTCAGAGATAGAAAGGCAGCAGCTGAGAGCACTGGAGAGCAGCAAACCAGGCACATCAATCATTATTTTTAATGGGTTTGATGATCTCACAGAGATTAAACGGCTGGCGAAGAAACAAATACATGTGATTATGGCAGACAGGCGAGAGATACCGGGTTATACCTCAAGTGTTATATTTGATAATCGTCGGGTACCATTTGAAATAATATGTCTGTTAAAAAACAGAAATTACAAACGAATAGGACTTTTTACAGAACCTACAAAACTTCAAAATATCCGTGAAAGAGTAGAGGGATTTCTGGAAGCAATGAAATATTTTGGATATCCGGATCCGGAAAAAAATATTTATTCCCGCCCAGATCTTTCGCTGGATAAATTGAAAAACAGTTATCTTTATATGATGGAGATTCTTGAGTCATCAAAGCGCGAAGAACTTCCGGATGCCTGGCTGGCAACTTCGGATTATCTGGCATTTGGTATGATGAGGGCCATCAATGAGAAGGGATATTCCATACCGGAAGATTTTGCTATTGTCGGTTATGATAATATTGAAATATCGGGATATGTCAATCCGAGACTTACAACTGTGGAACAGGATCAGAAATTATTCGGAAGAACTTTATGGTCAGTAATTACAGAATACAATAAGACCGGAAAATATCAGAGTATAGAATTGCCGCAGAAAATAAAGATGAGAGGATCTTGCTAAAATTAATAGTTGTATACTGAAATAAGTATACAATTATTTTTAGAAAATATTGAAACGTTTCAAACGGCATGAAAAGTATATTGGGGTACAAATATCTGAACGAGAGAAGGGAGGAGAAAGGTGTTCGGATCATATGGGTAAATAAAATATGAGATGCCGCGTAAATGTTTCACAAGCCAATTAAAAGGAGGAATTTAAAATGAAAAAAGCAATCGTTATGACTTTATGTGCAGCTATGGCAGTTGGGATGATCGGATCAGTTTCTACAGTATATGCTGCGGATGCAGATATTGCATCTGATGATGCTATTAAAAAAGCGGCTGACGAAGGTTGGGAAATTGCTGTTGTACCGAAGGATTCCACCAATCCATGGTTCGTTCGCATGGACACCGGCGTTAAGGAAGTAGCTGACGAAACAGGAGTTAACTGCTACCAGATTGATACAGGTACAATTGATGCTACAAAACAGGCTCAGCTGGTTGAGGACCTGATTGCTCAGGGCGTAGATGCAATCTGTGTAGTTCCAGTTGATATGGAATCCATGGACTCTACATTAAAGAAAGCAAAAGATGCAGGTATTGTAGTTATTACCCATGAAGGCGCAGATCTTAAAAATGTAGACTACGATATCGAAGCATTCTCTAATGAAGGCTATGGTGCTTTCATCATGCAGAACCTTGCTGAAGCAATGGGAGAAGAAGGCGTTTATACGACAATGGTAGCTTCCCTTACAAATGGTTCTCATAATGAATGGGCAGATGCAGCCGTTGAATACCAGAAAGAGCATTATCCGAACATGACACTTCTGAAAGATAATCCGCGTGTAGAGTCTGATGATAACGGTGATACCGCATATAATGTTGCAAAAGAACTGATCAAAACATATCCGGATCTGAAAGGTATCATGGGAACTTCTTCTTTCGATGCACCTGGTGTTGCACGTGCGATTCAGGAACTTGGCCTTGTTGACAAATTCTTTACATCCGGTACAGGAATGCCGGCAGACAATGCTGAATTGCTGAAATCCGGTGTTATCAAATCTCTTACTCTGTGGGATCCTGCAAAATCCGGTGAAGCAATGGTTGACCTTGCATGCAAAGTACTTGCAGGTGAGGAGATTGGTGCTCCTGTAAATCTTAACGTTGATGGTTATACAGAAATGAACTTCCGTGAAGGATCTGAAACAGTTCTTGAAGGACAGGGCTGGATTACAATCGATGCAGACAACGTTGATGATTTTGGATTCTAAACAACTCAAAAATTTATAAGCTTTAATGATCAATCCGTCGGTTCTCCCGGCGGATTGATTTCCAAAAGACCTGAACAATCACAGGTGTCGTAAGGCGGAGAGGAGGAAGCTATGTCTCAGAGTTTATTGAAAGCAGAGCATATAAAGATTTCCTTTGGAAATGTACATGCCCTTAGAGATGTATCTTTGGAGATTTTACCTGGTGAGATACACTGTCTTGCCGGAGAGAATGGTTGCGGAAAATCAACTATTATCAAAATTATATCCGGTGTCTATCAGAGAGATGGCGGAACAATTGAATTTAACGGACAGAAAATCGATAAGATTTCCCCGATTGATGCGATCAATCTTGGAATTCAGGTTATTTATCAGGATTTTGCACTTTTCCCTAATCTGACAGTTGCAGAAAATCTGGCACTTAATACAGAACTTGCATCACGTAAGAAAACAGTAAGTTGGAAAAATGTAAGAAAGATTGCTGAAGAAGCAGTATCCAAAATTAATTTCCAGGTTGATCTGGATGAAAAAGTAGAAAAACTTACGGTAGCTCAGAAACAGATGGTTGCAATCAGCCGCGCATTGATGTCAAATGCAAAGCTGATTATCATGGATGAGCCGACAACAGCGCTGACCAAAAAAGAAGTAAGCGCATTGTTTAAAATTATTTTGAAATTAAAGGAACAGGGAATTGCAATCCTGTTTATCAGTCATAAATTGGATGAGGTATTTGAAATTTCTGATCGATTCACAATTTTCAGGGATGGTGAATTGGTTGCTACAGGCAGTACAAAAGAACTGGATGATAAGAAATTCACCTATTACATGACAGGAAGAGAGTTTTCCGACAATATATTTGTTCCGAAAAATGTCTCCGACAAGCCGGTTTTTGAACTGAAACATCTTACTCTGAATGGCTCTTTTTCAGATATTAACCTCAGCCTTCGAAGAGGAGAGATTCTTGGAATTACAGGACTTTTGGATTCTGGTCGTACTGAATTGGGCCTGTCTATGTTTGGTCTGAAGCCTGCAGATTCCGGTCAGATCATAAAAGATGGAAAAGAAATTAAGCTTACCAGCCCAAGAGAGGCTATTGCCAACAGTATTGGATATGTTCCTGAGGACCGACTGTCAGAAGGCCTTTTTCTTACCCAGTCGATTGGTGACAACATCATCATTTCTGAGATTGACAAACTGAAAAAGAAAAATGGACAGTTTGATCTGAAGAAGAGAGATGAAGAAATTGAAAAATGGGTTAAAGAACTGGAGATCAAGACAAAAAATCCAAACAATCCGGCAACAACTCTTTCAGGAGGTAACCAGCAGCGAATCGTACTTGCAAAATGGCTTGCATGTAATCTGGATGTGCTCATCTTGAATGGCCCGACAGTAGGTGTGGATATCGGTTCCAAACATGATATTCATATGGTTCTGCAGCGACTTGCCAACCAGGGGCTTGGTGTTATTATCATTTCTGATGATCTTCCGGAAGTTATACAGAACTGTTCCAGAGTTCTTGTTATCAAGAATGGAAAGATCAAATCCGAATATGATACCCAGAATGTCAGTGAACAGATGATCATTGACGATATGATGTAGGAGGCGGTCATATGAATAAAAAAGTAAAGAAAATATTTCAGTCAAATGAACCGTATATTTTTCTTATCATAATTCTTCTCGGAATTGTGGTACAGATCCGTTCCGGACAGTTTTTTACAGCAAATAATATCGTTGACCTTCTGAGTGCGATGATCGTACCGGGACTTTTTGCAATCGCAGAATTCATGGCACTGATCGCAGGTGGAATCGATGTTTCTTTCCCGGCACTGGCATCTCTTTCTGCCTATGCCACAACAAAGTTCCTTCTTGACAAGAATTACGAAGGAAATGTTCTTCTGGCATTTGTGATCGCAATCGCAATTGGTGCAGTACTTGGCGCATTCAATGGATATTTTATTGGCTATCTGAATCTGAATGCAATGATCGTGACTCTCGGTTCCGCAAGTATCTTCCAGGGCATCATGCAGGGTACTTTAAGAGCAAATCAGCTTTCTGTCATTCCGCCAGGAATGAAAAGCTTTGGTACCGCTGCATTCCTGACAGCAACTAATAAGGCGAATGGACTGACTTCCATTCTTCCTTATACCTTCATTATTCTGGTTCTTGTATGTGCAGTTATGCATTTTGTACTGCATTATACAATCTTCGGACGTGGTATTTACGCAATCGGCGGAAATCCACAGAGTGCACACACAGCTGGATTTAATGTAAAAAGAACAAAATTTATCATGTATATTATTATAGGTATGATTGCATCTGCGAGTGGTATCTGTCGTGTCTGCATGATGCAGCAGATGCATCCGACGAATATGCTTGGAATGGAAATGAACATCATCGCAGGTGTCGTTCTTGGCGGCGTTGCTCTTACCGGTGGTGCCGGTACACTGACAGGCTGTATTCTTGGTACTTTCCTGATCATCCTGGTACAGAACTCCATGATCCTTCTTGGAATTCCGACAACCTGGAGTGATGTATTCGTAGGACTTGTAATCGTGATTGGAGTATCCCTGACCGCATGGCAGTCAACCCGAACCTCTAAAAGCAAAAAGAAAGCAGTAAAGGAGGGCGCATGATGAACAAGATCAAAAGTATATATAAGAAAAATGAAGAAGTGACTCGCCTGTTGGTCATCATGGCAGTCTGGCTGATCTTCATGGCATTTACACAGGCCAGAAAATTTTATACAGGAATGAACTTTCTTACCATGGCGGGACAGTTCCCGGAATACGGCCTTATGGCTCTGGGCGGTATGTTATGCATGATCACAGGAGGTATTGACCTTTCTGTAGTTGGTACAGCCAATATGGCTTCTATCCTTACGGTATTTACACTGACCAGATTGTTTGGAGCGGACGGAACTATGCCACTTGCTTTTTCTGTTGTGATCTTCCTGATTGCAATTGTAACAGGTATTGTTGTTGGAAGTCTGAACGCCTTTTTGATCTCAAAACTTGGGGTTCCGCCGATTCTTGCAACGCTTGGTGTAAATGAGCTCTTAACAGGTCTCTGTGTGGTTATGACAAACGGTTCTGCAATTTCCTCTTTCCCGAAGCAGTACTGTGATTTCTTTTCAGAAAATCTCTTTGGTTTTATCCCACGAAGACTTCTGGTATTTATCGTAGTCGCAATCATTATCTGGTTTATGCTGGAGCATTGTACTTACGGAACTAAACTTCGTCTTTACGGAACGAATGCGCATGTCGCAAAATTTTCCGGAATCAATACAACAAGCCTGCTGTTCAGAACGCATATTACTTCATCCATTTGTGCTGCACTTGGCGGATTGATGATGCTTGCAACCTATTCATCTGCAAGAGCTGATTATGGAACAAACTATACCATGCAGTCTATCCTTCTCGTCGTTCTCGGCGGTGTCAGCCCGAATGGTGGTAAAGGAAAAATTTCCGGTGTTATCACAGCTATCGTACTTTTGAAGATGATTGAATCCGGCATTAACCGTTTCAGGAGTGTATCTACATATTATGTAACACTGATCTGGGGAGCTGTTCTGATCCTTGCACTCGTGATTGATTATGTCAGCCAGAAACCGAAACATGCAAAATAAACAAAAGGAGCCTGTATGAAAAAAGTACTTTTTGTTGGTGAATCCTGGAGTGCTACTCTGATGGAAGTAAAAGGATTCAACAGTTTTTTATCATCTAAATATGAAACAGGACTTGGCTGGATCGACAAAGCAATCGAAAAAGCCGGCTATGAATTTGTATATATGCCGAATCATATTGCAAATGATCATTTTCCATTTACTCTGGAAGAGCTGAATGAATATTCCTGTATCATTCTGTCAGATGTGGGAGCAGACACGCTGCTGATTCCATCAGCTACATTTGGATCAAGCAAAATTCTTCCCAATCGCTGCCAGCTACTCAAAGATTATGTACTTGGTGGAGGAGGCCTTCTGATGATTGGAGGCTATCTTACCTTTAATGGTGTTGGAGCTCAGGGAAAATGGTGGGCAACACCGGTACAGGATGTCCTTCCGGTAGAAATTCTTCCATACGATGACCGTATGGAACACTGTGAGGGTGTCCATGCAGAAGTGACACTCCCGGATCATCCGGCATTTGCGGGAATCGAAGGAGAGTGGCCGCCTGTACTTGGTTATAATAAGAGCACCATAAAACCGGAAGCAGAACTTGCCGCCACAGTCTGCGGAGATCCGTTTATTGCGTTTGGCAGTTACGGAGAGGGAAAATCTGCTGTTTTCTCCAGTGACTGTTCACCGCACTGGGCACCACCGGAATTCTGCAACTGGAAATATTATGATGTGTTATTTAAGAACATCCTGGATTATATTGCAAAATAATCAGAATCACAGGAAATGTGATTCAAAAGTTAAAAATACAAGGAGGTATTGACATGAAGACGATTAAAGACAAACAGATTCTTGTAGGTGCTGATTTTGCGGGATACCCGTTAAAAGAAGCAGTAGTGGCTCATCTGAAAGAATATGGATGGACAGTAACTGATGTTGGTGTCAGATCACCGGAGGACACAGATACAGATCTGATGTTTCACAGAATCGGCCTTCGCGTGGGTTCTATGATCTCGGAAGGTGAATTTGAACGTGCTCTGATCTTTTGCGGAACCGGAATGGGTATCCATATTGCAGCAAGCAAATGCCCGGGTGTTTCTGCAGGCGTTGTAGAAAGCGTGCCGGCTGCTCTTCGTGCAATTACCGGAAATGGCGTCAACGTTTTGGCTATGGGTGCGTTTTATGTAGCTCCGAAAATGGGCTGTGATATAGCAGATGCTTATCTGAGCCATAATCTTGGAGATGGATATGAATACTGGCCAAACTTTTATGAATTCCATAAACTTGCCTGTGATGAATTAAATGCATTTAATTATGAAGAATATAAGGCAAATGGATTTAAAGTAAAACATCTTGGAGACTATCCGCTTGATCTTGTAGATGATCCGACTCTTTTTGGTGGTAAAAAATAAATAATAATTGCAAGAATCATATAACTGCCATATAATTGATGAAAAATATTTTTTAGAGGTTTGAAACATGAAAGTATTAAATTTTGGTTCTCTCAATCTGGACTATGTGTACCAGGTGGAATCTATTTTGATTCCCGGAGAAACACAGGCATCAAAAAGCAGGCAGACCTTTTGTGGCGGTAAAGGCCTGAACCAGTCTATTGCACTGGCAAAGGCCGGGATTCCTGTATATCATGCCGGTCTGATCGGAGAGGGCGGGGAACCGCTTCTCGAAGTTTGTAAGGAAAATGGGGTGAATACAGAGTTCATCAGACAGATCCCGGGACCATGCGGACATACAGTTATTCAGGTGGATGAAAATGGACAGAACTGTATCCTTCTTTTTGGAGGCTCCAATAGAAGTATGACAAAGGAGTTTGTTGATACTGTGTTGGATTCTTTTGAAGAGGGAGACATCATTCTTTTGCAGAATGAGATCAATGAACTGGATTATATCATTGACCGTGCATACGAAAAACATATGATGATCATTTTGAATCCTTCTCCTTTTGACAATGCATTGGAAAACTGTGATCTGTCGAAAATCAGTCTCTTCCTGATGAATGAGATTGAAGGTTTTCAGATTACCGGCGAAAAAGAACCAGATAAAATTCTCACAAAAGTGAAAGCACTTTATCCAAAAGCAAAAGTAGTTCTGACGCTCGGCGGAGATGGTTCTGTATATCAGGATGAAACGGGGACCTACCGCCAGGGAATCTTTAAAGTAAAGGCTGTTGATACAACCGCCGCAGGTGATACGTTTACAGGATATTTTATTTCTTCTATTATTGATGGGCTGCCTGTACAGGACGGACTGGAGCTTGCAGCAAAAGCATCCGCAATTGCAGTTTCCAGACCTGGCGCAACTGCATCCATTCCTCTTCGCAGCGAAGTAGTAAAAGAAAAAAGTAACGGAAAAATATAGAAATAAAAGTAAAAATGTCGTTGACAAACGGGTACCTCCTATGTATAATTGATAAAGTGTGAATAGGAGAGAACTATGCAGATTCATTTATCAGATATTACAGACAGTGAAGGAAAAATCATACAGTTCAGTTCTGAGGTGGAGTTAGATAAGATTTCATTTCAGATGGGAGAGTTTCCGATATTGGACAGATCTCCGGTAGAACTACGGATTGCAAATACAGGCAATAAAGTTCTTGAACTGACAGGAAAAGGCAGTTTAACTGTCGGCATTCCTTGTGACCGTTGTCTGGAGCAGGTGTCTGTTACTATCCCATACGATATCGATCGTAAGCTGGATATGAAACAGACTGATAAAGAGCGAGTTGAGAATCTGGATGAGAATGACTATCTCACTGGTATGGACCTGGATGTGGACCGGTTGGTCTATCTTGAGGTACTGATGAGTTGGCCTTTGAAAGTTCTTTGTAAAGAAGATTGCAAAGGAATATGCAGCCGGTGTGGGAAGAATCTGAATGAGGGACCCTGTGGATGTGCAGAGGAACCGAAGGATCCCCGTATGGCGGCCATCAGTGATATATTTAGTAAATTTAAGGAGGTGTAACCTATGTCCATATGTCCAAAGAACAAATCATCCAAAGCTAGACGTGACAAAAGACGTGCTAACTGGAAAATGAGTGCTCCGAACCTGGTAAAATGCAGCAAATGCGGCGCCCTGATGATGCCTCACAGAGTTTGTAAAGAATGCGGAAGCTACAATAAGAAAGAAATCGTGAAAGTTGAAGACTAATCACAACGAATGAAACAGAATCCTTTTTCGGGATTCTGTTTTTTTCAATCAAATTCTATGTTTTGGAGGGAAAGATGGAGCAGAAGAATCGGATTACGGAAGGGGTAATCTGGAAACAGCTTTTAATATTCTTTTTTCCGATTGTAATAGGCACTTTTTTTCAGCAGGTGTATAATACGGCCGACAGTATTGTTGTCGGTCGTTTTGTAGGTAAAGAAGCTTTGGCTGCGGTAAGTGGATCAGTGAATCAGATCGTTACACTGATCGTGGAAGTTTTTGTCGGACTGACTTCAGGTGCTTCCGTGATCATTGCACAGTTTTATGGGGCAAAAGATCATAAAAATCTAAACAGGACGTTGCATACAGCATATGCCTTTGCAATCGTTACAGGAGCCATAGTGGGACTGATTGGCTTTTGGATCACAGAAAAAGTTCTTATAGCGATGAAGACACCTTCAGAGTTGATGGCTGATTCTGTTATATATCTGCATATCTATTTCTGCGGTATGATCTTTAATATCGTTTATAATATGGGAGCTTCTATTCTTCGCGCAGTTGGGGATTCCAGGAGACCGTTGTATGTGCTGATCATGACCTGTGGCTTGAATATTTTTTTTGATATCATGCTTGTTGTATTCCTTAAAATGGGTGTGATGGGAGTTGCAATTGCGACTGTTTCCTGTCAGGGAATCAGTGCATGCATGGTAACGTGGATTTTAATAAAGGGAAATTCTTTATTCCGGTTAAAGATCAGGGAGATTCGTTTTTATATGGCATCCCTGCAGTCGGTACTTCGCATTGGAATTCCAGCAGCACTGGAAGCAACTATGTATACTATTGCAAATCTGATCATTCAGATATTTGTGAATGGCCTGGGAACAGATACCGTTGCTGCATGGGGAACATTTGCGAAAATTGATGCTATTTATTGGATGGTTGTCAATTCGTTTGGTATTGCTATCACAACATTTGTCGGCCAGAATTATGGTGCGGGGAAAATACAGAGAATGCGAAAAAGCGTCAAAGTATGTCTACTTATGTCTTATGGAGCTGCAATTCTGGTAAGTGCAGCACTGTATGGTTTTGCAGAACCGTTATATAGATTGTTTACAACGGACAGCAATGTTGTCCGCATTGGTGCAGACATGATGCATTTTCTTCTTCCGTCATATTTTATGTATGTAGTGATCGGAATATTGTCCGGAGCGCTGAGAGGCGCGGGAAGAGTATTGGTACCAATGCTGTTGACCTGCGGTGGGGTATGCCTGATCAGAATTGCCTGGATGTTTGGGGTATTTCCTGTTTATTCAGGAATTAAGACGATCATGCTGAGTTACCCGGTATCCTGGGGAATTACAGCAGTTTTATTTATTATATATTACTTCAAAAAATTTCCTAAAACGGAAGAACAGATTTTACAGTAAGGAGCATATAGATGAACGTATTGAATCTGGAACATATCAGCAAAACTTATGGCGAAAAAGTGATTTTTGACGATATCTCCTGTGGCATCCATCAGGGTGACAAAATTGGAATCATCGGTATCAATGGAACAGGAAAGACCACGTTTCTTCGAATACTGGCAGGTTTCGAGGAAACCGATGAAGGACAGGTGGTTATGCAGAATGGCCTTCGTATCACATATCTGCCGCAGCATCCTGAATTTCCAGAGGGCGCAACCATTCTTTCTTACGTGACACAGGGACAGAAAGAACAGAGCTGGAATCCCGAGACAGAGGCTCATATGGTGCTTAATAAACTTGGTATTGAAGACCATGAAGAGGAAATCGCACATCTTTCCGGAGGACAGAAAAAACGCGTGGCACTTGCAGCCGTTCTCGTGAATCCGGCTGATGTTCTGATCCTGGATGAGCCGACCAACCATCTGGACAACGAAATGGCTTCCTGGCTGGAAGATTATCTGAATCGTTTTAAAGGCGTTGTTATTATGGTAACACATGATCGTTATTTCCTTGACCGTGTAACAAATAAGATTCTGGAGATCAGTCATGGTAAGATCTATACTTACGAAGCAAAATATTCTGATTTTCTGGAAATGAAAGCGCAGCGAGAAGAAATGGAAATGGCTTCAGAACGTAAAAAACAGAGTATTCTTCGTATGGAGGTCGAATGGGCAAAAAGAGGATGCCGGGCAAGAAGTACAAAGCAGAGAGCCCGTCTGGACCGTCTGGAGACCATGAAGAATTCCACAGCGCCTGTGCGGGACAAAAATGTAGAGATTGATTCTGTAGAGACCAGAATGGGCAAAAAGACGATTGAACTGCATCATATTTCCAAACGTTTTGGTGAGCGGGTATGTATTCGTGATTTTGACTATATTGTTCTGAAAAATCAGAGACTAGGAATCATAGGTCCAAATGGCTGCGGCAAATCTACGCTACTTAAGATCATAGCAGGTATCCTTGAACCGGACAGCGGAAGTGTTGAAATTGGGGATACCATTAAGATTGGCTATTTTTCACAGGAAATCGAAGACATGAATTCCAGTCAGAGAGTGATCGACTATATTAAAGCTGTAGCAGAATTTATTCCGACAAAGGACGGACTTATCAGTGCATCCAAACTTCTCGAGCAGTTTTTATTTGAGCCGGCCATGCAGTATTCACCAATCGAAAAACTTTCCGGTGGTGAGAAAAAAAGATTATATCTTCTGAAAGTACTTGCTGCAGCACCAAATGTACTTTTGCTGGATGAGATTACGAATGATATTGATATTCCAACACTGACGATCCTGGAAGATTACCTGGATTCTTTTGCCGGAATAGTCATTGCTGTTTCTCACGACAGATATTTCCTGGACAATCTGGCAGACCGTATCTTTGAATTTGACAGAGAGGGAAATCTGACTCAATATGAAGGTGGCTATACTGACTATCTCGAAGCAAAAAAACGTCGGGAAGGTATGAATATTGATGAATCCGTAGAGATAAAAGCTTCTTCTGTCGGAAAGAACATGATAGAAGAACCTCAGGAAGAAAAATCTTCTGTAAAGACATGGAAACAGAATCGTTCTTCAAAACTGAAATTCAGTTATAAAGAACAACGGGAATACGAAACAATTGATGATGATATTGCTGGGTTGGAAGAAAAAATTGAAAAGCTGGATAATGATATCATGGCGAATGCTACAAATTCCGGTAAACTTAACGAACTTACAAAGGAAAAAGAGACTGCAGAAGCACTTCTGGAAGAAAAAATGGATCGCTGGGTTTATCTGAATGACCTGGCAGAACAGATCGAAGCTCAGAATAATAAATAGATGACGTGGGAACACTCTTGATTTTCTGATAATTCTTTAGTATGATAAAGTTTGAAGTTTTTTTGATAACAATATGGATTTAAAATAGATATACAGGAGGATTAATATGGCAGAATTGGTAAAAGTTGTTGTAGATGCCATGGGTGGTGATCTCGCACCGGTGGAACCTGTAAAAGCAGCTGTAGAAGCAGTAAAAGAAAGAAAAGATATCCTGGTCATTCTTACCGGTCAGGAAGAAGTGATTCATTCAGAGCTTAAGAAATATCAGGATTATCCGACAGACAGAATCCAGGTGGTAAATGCAACAGAAGTAATTGAGACTGCAGAACCTCCTGTTTTTGCAATTCGAAAGAAAAAAGATTCTTCAATCGTTGTAGGACTTAAAATGGTAAAAGAACAGAAGGCCGATGCATTTGTTTCTTCTGGAAGTACGGATGCGGTCCTTGTCGGCGGTCAGGTTCTTGTCGGCAGAAGCAAAGGTGTGGAACGTCCGCCTCTGGCTCCGTTGATTCCAACAGCTAAAGGAGTTTCTCTTCTGATTGACTGTGGTGCAAATGTTGACGCCAGACCATCTCATCTGGTACAGTTTGCAAAAATGGGATCTATTTATATGGAACATGTAGTCGGCATCAAAAATCCACGTGTTGCGATTGTAAATAACGGTGCAGAGGAAGAAAAGGGAAATGCTCTGGTTAAGGAAACTTTTCCGCTTCTCAAAGAAGCAGAAGGGATCAATTTTATCGGAAGCATTGAGGCACGAGATATTCCGGCAGGTTATGCGGATGTTATCGTATGCGAAGCTTTTGTCGGAAATGTTATTCTCAAACTTTATGAGGGAGTCAGTTCTGAACTGATTCACAAAATCAAAGACGGAATGATGAGTACTTTAAAAAGTAAGATAGGAGCACTTCTTGTCAAACCGGCGCTGAAACAGACACTCAAAAGTTTTGATGCGACAGAATATGGTGGAGCTCCGCTCCTTGGATTAAAAGGCCTTGTTGTCAAAACGCATGGAAGTGCCAAAGCTATCGAAATTAAGCATGCAATTTTCCAGTGCGTACAATTCAAACAACAGAGGATCAACGAAAAAATTGCGGAAAAAATCCAGCCGGCGCAATTTCCGGCCCCAGATAAGGAATAACAGAAAAGAAGGCAGATAAAATGGAACAATTGGAACAGATCATAGGATATACATTTCAAAATAAAAAACTTCTGAAACAGGCATTGACACACAGTTCATATGCAAATGAAAAAAAGTTGGGAAAACTGGGCTGTAATGAACGTCTGGAGTTCCTTGGCGATGCAGTTCTTGAACTGATCAGCAGTGATTTCCTTTATGCAAAATTCACACAGGTTCCGGAGGGGGAACTGACCAAAAAACGTGCAAGCCTGGTCTGTGAACCTAGCCTTGCGTACTGCGCGCGGCAGTTTGGACTTCCACAGTATCTTCTCCTTGGCAAAGGCGAGAATATGACGGGTGGACGTAATAGGGATTCTATCGTTTCAGATGCAACAGAAGCTCTTCTTGGAGCCATTTATCTGGATGGTGGTTTTGAACCTGCAAAGGATTTTGTCCTGAAATTTATCTTAAACGATATTGAACATAAACAGCTTTTTTATGACAGCAAGACAATTCTGCAGGAAATAGTCCAGGAAAAAGGAATTCAGCCGGTAGAATATATTCTGACCGGAGAGAGCGGACCGGATCATGACAAGCAATTTACGGTAAGTGTTCAGGTGAATGGACAGGTTGTCGGAAATGGAACCGGTCATACAAAGAAAGCTGCCGAACAGGCAGCAGCATATCAGGCAATTCAGGAAAGGAAATTCTGATTTTATGCGTGATACATGAGGAAAAGAAAAACTGGCAGGTGAACTATGTATTTAAAGAATATTGAAGTATATGGCTTCAAATCCTTTGCACAGAAAATCAACTTTGAATTTCATAACGGAATTACCGGTATTGTCGGACCAAATGGAAGTGGAAAAAGTAATGTTGGAGATGCTGTCCGCTGGGTACTTGGTGAACAGAGCGCCAAACAGCTTCGAGGCGGTAACATGCAGGATGTTATTTTTTCAGGAACAGAGAATCGAAAGCCATTAAGTTTTGCTTCTGTATCTATTACGCTGGATAACAGTGATCATAAACTTCCGGTAGATTACAATGAAGTTACTGTAACGAGGCGGCTGTATCGTTCGGGAGAAAGTGAATATCTGATCAATGGCAGTGGATGCCGTCTGAAAGACATTCAGGAAATGTTTTATGATACCGGTATCGGTAAAGAAGGGTATTCCATCATTGGACAGGGGCAGATTGATAAAATCTTAAGTGGTAAACCTGAAGAACGGCGAGAGCTTTTCGATGAGGCGGCAGGAATCGTCAAATTTAAACGAAGAAAAGCTACCACTCTGAAAAAGCTGGATGAAGAGCGGCAGAATCTGGTCCGTGTAACGGATATTTTAAGCGAGCTGACCAAACAGCTTGGACCATTGGAAAAGCAGTCTGAAACAGCGCGTATATATCTGGCCAAAAGAGAGGAATTGAAAGACCTTGATGTGAATCTGTTTCTTCTTGATCATCAGAGAACCGGTGAACTTCTGAAAGAACTGGAAGAAAAACTTGAACAGGCGCAGAGAGAACTAAATGAAGCTCAGGCAGCATATGATCAGACC
>JAERMT010000760.1_pt1 | contig 16328 bp, 16 predicted proteins | sample 9267081 | NCBI WGS metagenome assembly JAERMT01 (sample SAMN17071939, study PRJNA684904) | human gut metagenome | isolation source: diarrhea sample from child under the age of five | host: Homo sapiens | place: South Africa: Mafikeng, Mafikeng Provincial Hospital | collected 2019-09
GACAGAGGAAGTTAAGGATTACTGCCGCAGAACAGGACAGAAGGTTCCGGAAACTATGGGAGAGATTGCAACAGTTATCTACACAAGTCTTGCGGAATGCTATGCAAAGACAGCAAAAGAGCTGGAAGAGATGACAGGCAGGACTTACAGCCGTATTCATATCGTGGGCGGCGGTTCCAACGCAGGATATCTCAATGAGCTGACTGCAAAGGCAACAAAGAAAGAAATCCATGCAGGTCCAGGAGAGGCAACTGCAATCGGAAATATCACAGCACAGATGCTGAAAGCAGAAGAGTTTAAAACTATTGAAGAGGCTCGTACTATCATTCATGAATCCTTTGGTGTAAAAGTTTATAAATAATAAAAGGGGAACAGGGCATTGGCTCTGTTCCTTTTGTGTCTGTGATAATAAGAAAAAAATTTCAACCGGGAGGTTTTAATTTTATATATCTGAGAAGGGTGTCTGAAAAAAATGAATCGTATATAATGAGGTTAAAAGGTGTTTGGAAAATCATTCGTTACTGTGAACGGAGTGAACAGCAACATTTGGCTGTGAGAAAGGAGTCAACGGCGAGGGAATATGTTGACTATCATGGGGTTTCAAAGTATAATGATGGCTGGTGAATTGGGCGGAAATACAGGGTGATTCATCAGAGACAAGTGATTGATTTTAATAGATAAAGGCAGGTTATATATGAATACAATTAGTGTGGAAGAGCTGGAGAAGATTGATTCTTCTAAGATTACGATCGTGGATGTGCGGCCGGCGGATCAGTACAGCAGGGGATCTTTTCCGGGGGCAGTGAATATTCCGCTGGATGAGTTTGAAGAAAGAATGGAGTCTGTGGACAGGGAGAAGACAGTGTATGTTCTTTGTCATACGGGGGACAGGAGCCGGGACTGTGTGGAGAAGTTGAGTGAGGCTGGCTATGAGGCTGTGAATATTGAGGGAGGATATCGTGCGTATCTGAGACTTTCTCTGAGTCGTTTTATGGAGAATGATGCTAAGGAGCAGAAGGAACTGAAGACGAAAGAGATTGAGCACAGTATTATCAAGACTTTCAGAAAGACGGTCTGGAGACCGTTTACCAAGGCTTTGAATGAGTATCAGCTGATTCAGGAGGGAGATAAGATTGCTGTCTGTATTTCAGGTGGCAAGGACTCTATGCTGATGGCGAAGCTGCTTCAGGAGCTGAAGCGTCATGGGAAGATTCATTTTGAACTGGTGTTTCTGGTAATGAATCCGGGCTATAATGCGGATAACTGGAAGATTATTCAGGATAATGCAGAGCTTCTGGGAATTCCTCTTACGGTTTTTGAAAGTGATATTTTTGATACAGTGGCAGAAATTGAGAATAATCCCTGTTACCTGTGTGCGAGAATGAGACGTGGTTATCTGTATTCTCATGCCAGGGAGCTGGGATGTAATAAGATTGCGCTGGGACATCATTTTGATGATGTGATCGAGACGATTCTTATGGGTATGCTGTACAGTGGTAAGGTGGAGACTATGATGCCGAAGCTGCACAGTCAGAATTTTGAGGGAATGGAACTGATCCGTCCTATGTATCTGATCAAGGAATCTGCAATCAAGGCATGGAGAGATACTAATGGGTTGCACTTCATTCAGTGTGCATGCCGTTTCACCGAGAACTGTGTAAGCTGTGGGGGCGGACGTGGTTCCAAGCGTGATGAGATGAAAGAGCTGGTTGCACAGTTTAGAAATACAAGCAGTGTGATCGAGACGAATATCTTTAACAGTGTGCGGGATATTAATCTTCGTACTGTTATGGGATATCATAAAGATGGAGAATACTACAATTTCCTGGATGACTACGATCAGCGTGGAAATAAGGGCGCTGATAAGGACAAAGAATGATGACGGAAAAATCTTCATTTGTGGAAGAGAAATATAGTGCTCAGTATTATAGTGGAAACGGTTGTCTGTATGTTTCTGGTGCAGGTGGTGTTCTAAAAGGAGGGGTCCATGACCTTACAGGAGATTCTTGAAAGTGTAAAAAGTGGTTCTGTATCTGTGGAAGAGGCAGAGAGAATCCTTAAGAAAGAAAGTTATGAAGAAATGGGATATGCGAAGCTGGATACAAGCCGCAAGGCAAGAACCGGTTTTGCAGAAGTAATCTACTGCAGTAATAAGGCAGATGAACATCTTCTGAATATTTTTGAAAGATTATACAGAGAAGACGGTGAGGTATTCGGGACCAGAGCTTCCCAATCTCAGTATGAACTGGTGAAGGAGAAGTTTCCGGAAGTGGAATATGATCCGATTTCACGTATTTTAAAGATTGAGAAGAAAGATAAGAAGCGTATTGGTAAGATCGCAGTGTGTTCGGCGGGAACAGCAGATATTCCGGTTGCTGAGGAAGCTGCACAGACAGCGGAATATTTTGGTACAAATGTTGAACGGATTTATGATGTGGGAGTCAGCGGAATGCATCGTCTGTTTTCCAGACTGGAGACGATTCAGAGTGCGAACTGTGTAGTTGCAGTTGCGGGAATGGAGGGAGCTCTTGCCAGTGTGATGGGCGGTCTGGTGAGCAGACCTGTGATCGCAGTCCCCACATCTGTGGGGTATGGTGCAAGTATGCATGGTCTTTCTGCACTTCTTACTATGATCAATTCCTGTGCGAACGGTATTGCGGTGGTGAATATTGATAATGGATACGGTGCCGGCTATCTGGCAACGCAGATCAACCGTCTGGCGTCAGGTGCAGATGAGAAAGGAAATTGATTATGGGAAAAACATTATATCTGGAATGTTATTCAGGGATAAGTGGTGATATGACAGTAGCCGCACTTCTTGATCTGGGAGCTGACCGCTCAGTGCTGGACAGGGTGCTGAAGAGTCTTAAGGTATCAGGATTTGAGACAAAGATCAGCAGAGTTGTGAAGTCCGGAATAGATGCATGTGATTTTGATGTTGTGCTGGATAAAGATCATGAAAATCATGACCATGATATGGAATATCTGCATGGACATCATCATGAAGGTCAGGAGCGCAATCACGTCCATGGTACAGGAACAGCGAAAGACCATCACCATCACGAACACCGTGGAATAAAGGAAATTACTTATATTATAGAGCATAGCGCAATGACTGAGAATGCAAAGAAGATCGCATTGCGTATATTTGAAATTCTTGCAGAGGCAGAGAGTAAAGCACACAATGTTCCTGTAGATCAGGTGCATTTTCATGAGGTGGGAGCAGTGGACTCTATTGTGGATATTGTGTCTGTGGCAGTCTGTCTGGATGATCTGGATGTTACAGAGGTTATCGTTCCTGTTCTCTGGGAGGGCCGTGGAACTGTCCGTTGTCAGCATGGCATCCTGCCAATCCCGGTTCCGGCAGTTGCAAATATAGTAAGTGCCAATCATTTATATCTGAAAATGACAGAGGTAGAAGGTGAACTTGTAACGCCTACAGGTGCAGCAATCGTGGCAGCAGTGAAAACAAAGGATAAACTTCCGGAAACATTTGAAATCCGGAAGATTGGAATCGGTGCAGGTAAACGCCAGTATGAATGCCCGGGAATCCTAAGGGCAATGATTATCTCGCAGAGTGCAGAAACAGATGAGGCAAAGGCTCAGTCAGAAGAATTCAAAAACCCGGAAATCGGAAATAATCCGAAAGCTGAAAATCAGGAAACCAAAGATACGATTATCAAGATGGAGACAAACATTGACGACTGCAGCGGAGAAGTTCTGGGATTTGTCATGGAACGTCTGATGAAAGCCGGTGCCAGAGATGTGCATTATGTGCCTGTTTTTATGAAAAAGAACAGACCTGCATGGGTTCTGAATGTGATCTGTAAGGAAGAAGATATGGAAACGCTTCAGAATATTATTTTTGAAGAAACTACTACGATTGGAATTCGTTATAGCAGAATGGAACGTACGATTCTTCCCAGAGAAACGAGAACCCTTCCGACACCATGGGGAGAAGTTTTGGCAAAGGTATGCACTTTGAATGGAAAAGAGCAGATTTACCCGGAATATGAGAGCGTTGCACAGTTGAGCAGAGAAAAAGAAATTCCATTTGCAGAAATTTACCGTTATATTGTTTTGGCAAATAAAGAAAAATAATAACTTTCATATGTGAACCCTTTGGTTTCCCTGAGAGTACTCCACGCGAAATCAAAGGGTACTTTTGTCTTGAAATAGAGTTGTAAGAGCTGTATACTGCATGTAGTATAAAGGGAGAAAAGGAATGTTTTGCATTGGCATTTGCGATGATGATGAGGGTCTCTGCGGGGAACTGGAAAAAATGCTTTATGATTATGGAAAAGAGAATAAACTTCAGATGAATATTGATATCTGGTATCAGGGAGAAAGCCTGTGCCGGTTCCTGAGAGAAAACAAGAAGATTCTTGATGTGTTATTTCTGGATATAGAATTACTGACAACAAATGGAATTGAGGTGGGACGTTTTATAAGAGAAGAACAGGAAAACATGGAAACTGCAATTGTTTACATTTCAGCGAACAGCAGTTATGCGATGGATTTATTTCGTGTACAGCCGACAGATTTTCTGATCAAACCTTTAGACAAAATAAAAGTTGGGAATGTCATGGACAGGATTCAGAAAATTTCAGAAGTCAGAAAAGGTATTTTCGAGTACTTTGGCAGTGGATATTATTTCAAGGTGCTGTATAAAGATATTCTGTATTTCAGCAGTCAGAATAAAAAAGTGCATCTGGTTTTAAAAGACGGACAGAAAGAATTTAATGGCAGACTGAAAGAAATAGCAAAGAAAATTCCGGGAAATTTCATTCAGATTCATCAGTCGTATCTGATCAATTTTGATTATATCGAAGAATGTTCTTATGAATCTGTGAAAATGAAAAACGGAGATACAATTCCAATCAGCCAGCCATATCGGAAATCAGTGAGAAAGCAACTGGCGGAACGTGTGTGGAGGGACAGAGAGTAAATGTTTGCGTTGATAACTACATTAAGCACGAATCTTTTGCGTACATATATAATCTATCGCTTTATGAGGTTGTTCTTTTGGACAGATATTGAGGAAAAGAAAAAAGAAAGAGCCTGTTATGTATTGTTTTTTATTTTGACAGCAGGAGTGCATCTGATATTTTGTTCGCCAGGTATGAGTGTGATAACAAATATAGTGCTGATTTTTTTGATTACAGTGTGTTATGAAGGAGCATTGAAAAAGAAAATATTTGTGACACTACTTGTATATGGAACTAATATGGGATGTGATTTAGTAGCTGTTCATTTACTGACAGATTATTCAATAACAGGGAAAGTCGGTGAATGTGCTGCGTATATAACTGTACTATTATTGCTGATTTGCGATGTTATTTCAGAAAAAATCTTGATTAAGAATAAAGGAGAAGATAAAACTCCGCATGGGATGATACTGGCGGTTATTTCAGCACTTTGTCTGGTAGAATTGCTTATTGTTGAACAGGAACTGAAAAATCGTATCCTGCTGGTGTTATTTGGATGTTGTGTTTTGGCAGTTGTATTATTGATTTTCTATTTATATGATGTTCTGATAAGTGCGTATAAGAAACTGGAAGAACAATCTCTTATGGAAAAACAAATGCTCATTTATTCTCACCAGTTGGATGTGTTGATGCAATCGGAAGAGAAAGTAAAAGCTCTACGCCATGATATGAAAAATCATCTGGGAGAACTTGCACTTATGGCTGGAAATCAGAATAATGAAGAAATTTGGAAATATATACAGGACATGGGGGAGTATATGCAGAACCAGTCTGAACTGGTCAGCTGTGGGAATAAGAATCTTGACAGTCTGCTGAATTATCTTCTGGGACAGGCAAAAAAGAAACTGAATCATGTAGAGTATGAGGTGCGGGTACCATCTGATTTGTGCATATCAGCATTTGATCTGAATGTGATTTTGGGAAATCTGACAGAGAATGCAATAGAAGCAGCAGAGCAGACAGAAGATAAATGGATGTCAGTGAATATATACTATGAAAAAGGTATGTTTTCCATGGAAATTAAAAACAGTTTTCAATATGAATTGGATGTAGAGAAAAATAAATTATTGTCAACGAAGGAAGAAAAAGGACATGGCATTGGTCTTGCAAATGTTAGAAAGATGGTAGAAAAATATCAGGGATTTATGGATGTTTCGAATACAAATCAGATTTTTACGGTAAGGGTAATGTTATACTTATAAATTATATAGAATCTATGAAAGATGGTGTAGTGGTAGGACTACGCTGTCTTTTGTTTTGCAGAAAATTATTTAAGGGAAAAGACTGTGACAGAAAATCTTATAAAAAACCACAATATGTTCTGAAAAAACGAATTTCGCCAATTTATATATGAATTTCGCCATTTTAGAAAATTTTGCAATAAATATGATATTATTCAAATACAAAGTAAGAAGAAATGAAATATATGTAAAAGGAGAATGAGAAAAGAATTAAAAAAAGTCATGGAGAAATATATTATTATGAAAAAAGTAAATAAATTTAAATTACTGGCAGCAGGGCTATTGATAGGAGTTGCTTTTTGGCTGTTAGGATCCGATTTCTTTACATTCATGATATGGTGGGAAATTTTATGGATTCTTGGATTGGTATTTATGCCGATAACGGCTCAGATATTCAAAGGTTTTGATGATAATGGATGGATGTATTCAAAGGTTATAGCAATAGTGATATGCGGATATGGAGTATGGATTTTGACTTCTATAAAAGTGGTTCACTTTACCACATTGAGTTCTGTCGTAATTACTACCTTATGTGGGGGGAGCAGTATTGCTTATGGAATATATGGAAAACAAAGAAAGGTTTTTCCGTGGAAACATATGGAACTTGTTTATTGGGAAGAAGTGATTTTCTTTGTTGTATTTCTTTTGTGGACATATATGGCAGGATTTCATCCGGCAGCTCATGGAACTGAAAAATATATGGATTTTGGTTTTATGAAGTCTATGATGCGTAGCACAACACTTCCGTCAGAAGATATGTGGTATGCTGGCAAAGCTTTTAACTACTATTATGGTGGTCAATATTTTGCGGTGTTTCTTACGAAACTTACAGGAACAAAGGTAGAGATTACATACAATCTTATGCGTACCATGATAGCTGCATTTGCGTTTGTATTGCCATTTAGTCTTGTGCGTCAGATGCTTAAGGATAAATTAGGTAAAAGGGGAAGAGCATGGATAACAGATTTTGGAGGTATTTTAGCAGGTTTATCTGTATCCATGAGTGGAAACCTTCATTATATTATATATGGAAAAATTTTTACATTACTGGGGATAAGAGAAGATTACTGGTTTCCAAGCACAACACGATTTATAGGATTTGATCCACCTGTGACAGGGGACGAGACAATTCATGAATTTCCTTCATATTCTTTTGTTCTTGGGGATTTACATGCGCATGTGATTAATGTGTTTTTTGTTTTGGCAGTATTGGGGATTTTATATGCATGGATAAAAAGAAATTCCGGTAAAAGCTGGAAACAGAAAGAGATATTTCTGCTGGGACTGTTCCTTGGAATTTTCCTGTTTTCAAATACATGGGATTTTATGATTTATTATGTTGTAATATGTGGAACACTGTTTTTTGGAAATTTGAAGAGATATCTTAATTCTACAGATATGAAACCTTCAGATATGAGAACCGGTATAAAATGGAGCGTTGTGCAATGGATAGAACTTCTGCTGACTGCGGTGTTGATTTCGTTACCATTCCATTTACAGTTTAAAAGTGTTATGGTACAGGGAATCGGAATAGTGAAAATTCATACGGCGTTTTATCAGTTCTGTGTATTATGGGCTTTTCCATTGCTTATATGTGGATTATTTGTCGTATCTACGCTGATAAAAAACAGGAATTTTACAAATAAAAAAAACAGGAATTTATTTTACAAAATTAATGTTTCTGATTTATACGGAGTTGTACTTTCTCTTTGTGCAATGGGACTAATATTGATTCCGGAAATCGTTTATGTAAGAGATATCTATGAAAAAACAGCACCAAGAGCAAATACTATGTTTAAGCTGACTTATCAGGCATATATACTTTTTGCGCTTATGATGTCGTATATTCTGGTATTTTTTGTGGCAGACAGAATAAAAATTTTGCAAGAAACTAAATTGGATAATAGATATGAGAAAAAGGTAAGATTATCAAGAGTGCAGATAACCGTTGGGGGAATGGCAATAATACTTCTTATATCTACCTGTGGATATTTCGTAAATGCTACAACAAATTGGTTTACAGGTTTTCCTCTGAAAAATAAATACCAAACTCTCAATGCAACTGCTTATCTAGAAAATGCCATTCCTGAAGATGCGGCAGCAATACGATGGCTGAATAAAAATATTACAGGTCAGCCAACCGTTCTTGAAGCTTGCGGCGACAGTTATAAAGACTATGACAACCGGGTTTCTGCTATGACAGGATTGCCGACGGTATTAGGATGGTATGTTCATGAATGGTTATGGCGAAATAATCTTGATGAAGAAAACAAAAGAAGAACAGACGTGGAAACTATTTATACTTCAACAGATAAAAAAGAAGTACAGGAACTGCTTGATAAATATGAGGTGAATTATATTTTTATTGGAAGCTGTGAATATCAAAAATATGAAGGGGTTAATGTAGCACTTTTAAGTTCATTGGGAGAAATAGTTTTTAAAGAGGAAAATACAATGATTGTGAAGCTGTAATAAAACAGATTTCCCAAAGAAAACAGCCACATAACCGAGAGAATATATTGATATTCATTGGATATATGTGACTGTTTCTTTTTATTTTTTATGAGGTGACTTCTCGTTCAATTCTAACTGCTGTCTGGTAATTCCTGTAATTGAGGCAGATAAATCTGATTGATTTGGTTAAATTACAGAGCACTTACTCCGTCATCATCATAACGGTCATATTCAGCTCCCTCATATCCGATCATGCGGATCGTAGCCGGATTGATATCCTTTACTGTCTGCGCAACATCAGCAACCGGGATTGCTTTTCCTTTGCGAATAAACAGTGGAACTTCATTCAGGGCAACTTCTACATAGTGATGTCCTTTTTCAAGAATCTCCTGAGAAATTGTTCCATCCGGCAGGAATTTTACGAACATCATTTCTTCCGGCAGATATACATAGCGGCCTTTTGCATTCTGTGTATAAACAGGTGCGATCATGATTTCGTTTCCGAGAAGAAGCTGATCTTCTACCTGAGTTGCGAATGCATCCTCTGTGTAGTCAAATGCCAGCGGACGGAACATCATATCATCGTTTAATGCTGCTTTCATGTATTCACTGTACAGATATGGAACAAGGCGATATCTGACACCGATCACATGACGGAAGTCTTCGATGTTTTCAAACTGGTAAGCTTCCTGTTCTCTGGTTCCCAGAGCGGAGTGGTTTCTCATAAGAGGTGTGAATACACCAAGTGCCAGCCAGCGCAGTACCAGGTCACGTGTGGTATCTGCACCGAATCCGCCCAGATCTGCACCTGTGTAAAGGAAACCGCACATATTCAGGGATGGAAGCATCTTTAAGTTCAGAAGGATGTGTGACCACCAGGATTTATTGTCTCCCATCCAGATTCCGCCGTATCTGTGCATTCCCACATAGGAGGAACGGGAGAACATCAGAAAACGTTTGCCAGGTGCGATTTTTTCAAATGCTTCACCTGCTGCACGGGTCATGTTATAGCCAAACAGGTTATGTACTTTGTCGTGGCGGATCTTCTGACCGTTTACATTGTGATAGAAGCGTTTGTAATCTTCCGGATTGTTTGCAAGTCCTTCTACTTTTGCGCCGAGAACGAATCCAGGTGCTTCTTCATTATCAAGGAAGTTTTCTTTAATGTATTCTTTTAATTCAGCAACGCCTTCCGGTGTACAGAACATTGCAGGTTCGTTCATGTCATTCCAGAAACCGTCGATTCCCTTTGAAATGAGACGTTCGTATTTCTGTCCAAACCATGCTCTGGCATCTGCATTCAGGACATCAGGGAAATGAGTCCAACCCGGCCATACAGCGGAAACGAAATCACTGCCGTCTTCGCGTTTGCAGAAGTAGTTCTTCTCAACGCCTTCTTCATAAACATCATAGCCAGCCTCTACCTTGACACCTGCATCGATGATCGGGACAAGGTGGATGCCTTTTTCTTTCATTTCATTGACATAGGCCTCAAAGTCAGGAAAGTTTTCCTGATTGACTGTGAAATCTTTGTAGTCTTCCATATAATCGATATCCATGTATACCATATCGATTGGAATATTGTTTTCACGATATCCGTCAGCGGCTTTTCTGAAGTCGTCAGCAGTTGTATATCCCCAGCGGCTCTGACCGAAACCAAATGCGAATTTAGGCGGGATATAGCTTCTTCCGATGATTTTGCGGAACTGTTTTACGATATCGTAAGGAGTTTCACCCTCGATCACATACAGATAAAGATCTGTATCCTCACAGGTGATCTTTAACTGGGAAGAGAGTGTGTAACCGATATCAAACTTCAGTTTTCCGGGATAATCAACGAAGAGACCGAAAGTCTGTTTTCCGGAGATTACGAGGAAGTTGTGTGCTCCATAGAGGGAGATTTTATCTTCTGTATGGTTTGGCTGATCGGAACAGTTGCTTTCATAAACGTATCCACGTTTGTTGATTCCGCGGTTTGATTCGCCCAGACCATAGACAACATCGTTGTCATCCATGTCATAAGTAAAAGAGAAGCCGTTCTCTGTGGAGATAGTTCCGTATGCAGGAGTTCCCTTAGAAGCCGGGATAGAAGTTACGATGGCATCGGTTTCAAATGGGGTCCCGTAAGTATATTTCTGAATCATTTTGTCATGTCCTCCTTAGGTTGAAAATGGTCAAGCGGATAAAATCATCCGCTTTGCTACGCGGCGCTACACCGAATAACTGAAACGCTTAAGTACTGTTAGAAAATACACAGGTGTTTTCCTTGATTTCATATTTACAATAATAGAGGTTTGGGTGAGGAAATGCTACTGAAATTATGACAAATTTATACGTTATTTTGACTTTTGCTCAAACTGTGAAGCAGTGATATGGGTATGGCAAGCAGTGGAGCGGCTGATCGTATCTGTTTGCGCTGTTAACTTATTGTGCTTTAATGCTTTATCTTAATAGAATTTTTTCTGTACATACGGTGAAAAAAGTGCTAAAATGTTACTATTACACGAAAGAAAGGTTTATTTAACATGCTTCAGACAATTGAATCCATCAATAACGTCGTAAATAATTTTATCTGGGGTGTCCCGGCTATGATTTGTATTATCGGCGTAGGGCTTTACCTGAGCCTGCGGACCGGGTTTGTCCAGATCCGCAAATTCCCGTATGCGCTTAAAACCACACTGGGAAGAATTTTTAAGAAGAAGGAGGCCTCTGACGGTTCCATGACACCTTTCCAGGCAGTCTGTACTGCGTTGGCAGGTACAGTAGGTACTGGAAATATCGCCGGTGTTGCCGGAGCTATCGCCATTGGCGGACCGGGAGCTGTATTCTGGATGTGGGTTTCCGCACTCCTTGGAATGTGCACGAAATTTACAGAGGTTACACTGGCAGTACATTTTCGTGAGAGAAACAGACATGGAGATTATGTAGGCGGACCTATGTATTATATTAAGAATGGTCTGGGAAAGAATTGGAGATTTCTTGCAGTTCTTTATTCTGCATTCGGTGTACTGACTGTATTTGGAACAGGTAATGCTACTCAGGTAAATACCATTACAACAGCAATTGATACAGCTCTTATTAACTTTAATGTGATCTCAGAGTCTTCTACAGGCAGACTGAATCTGATCCTTGGAATTGTGATCACGCTGCTGGTTGGCATGGTACTGCTGGGCGGTATCAAGCGAATCGGAAGTGTTTCCGAGAAGCTGGTGCCGTTTATGGCATTGTTTTATATTGCACTTGCATTGGGCGTTGTGATCTTAAATATCGGAAGAGTTCCGGCAGTTTTCCATGATATTGTTTATGGAGCCTTTAATCCGTCAGCAGTGACAGGCGGTGTGATCGGAAGCTTTTTCCTCAGTATGAAAAAGGGTGTTTCCAGAGGTATTTTCTCCAATGAAGCCGGACTTGGTACAGGGTCTATCGCTCATGCCTGTGCAGATACAAGCAAACCTGTAAAACAGGGTATGTTTGGTATCTTTGAGGTATTTGCAGATACGATCGTAATCTGTACTCTGACAGCACTTGTAATCCTTGTAAGCGGCGTGCCGGTAAATTACGGTGCTGCGGCAGGTGCAGAACTTACAATTTCCGGATTTACTTCTACATACGGAGGCTGGGTTTCTATCTTTACGGCAGTTGCCATGTGCTGCTTTGCATTCTCAACGATTATCGGATGGGGACTTTACGGAGCACGTTGTATTGAATTTTTATTCTCTGCAAAAGTTATCCGCCCATTTATGATCGCCTATTCATTAGTGGCAATCCTTGGTGCAACTGTAGATCTGGGACTTCTCTGGAGTATTGCTGAGACATTCAACGGTCTCATGGCAATCCCCAACTTAATTGGTGTATTCCTGCTTTCAGGAACCGCCATTACACTTACAAAAGAGTATTTCGCACAGAAATGATAAAAACAGTCTGGAGAGTTTTCTTCAGGCTGTTTATTAGTTTACCTGATGCTTGATGTTAGGTTATTGTTCAGACCCTTGCATAGGGCATTAGTAAAAATGACGAATTTTAAATTTTTTTATTGATGTTATGTACTGTTTTTTATCCGTCATTTTTACTTTATCCACAACCACCCGGATTCGCTTTTTTGCGGCTTTTCCCTTATAATGTGTATATAGATTTCAACGATTTCAGGAGGGAAGTGAGTGGACATTGAACTTATTCTATTCACTTCCCTTTTGTATTTCATCAGGAGAAAGCAGGCATAGAATATTTTTACCATAAAAATGTGATGATCCAACTATGATCTGACAGAAAAATAACAGATTAAAATATAAATCAGCTGTTCTTTAAGTGAAAATGTTTTCAGTACTTCGTTCTTCCATACATCTTCAGGATAAACATCGCCCAGATAAGTATCCCGTCCACAGTACAGTCCATAAAGAAGCAGCCTTTTTCCCTCTCGGACAGCCTCCGGTTCCATGATTAGTCCCCAGCGAAGCTGATCCATCAGATGAAGATAAAGAGACACACATAAAACCAGATTGCTGTTTCTGTTTCGCGATAGAAGTATTCCTTCCAGCTCAGAAGCTTTCTTAAAACTAATATTGTATGCATGAAAAAGAATCTCATGCTCTGTATAAAAATCCCACAGAGTTCCCGGGGTGATTCCATATCTGCCAGTACGAACAAGAACCTGAAACTGTCTCGGACCACAGGCAGCTGTCTGTTTCATCAGGGCATGTTTTACTGCCATACGGACTGCCCTGCCAATCAGCTCTCCAAGCTTGGAATGTCCGGAGGCATCGGTAAGTGTCAGCTCTCCCTCCATAGCCGAGGCAATCACCATTCCGTCAGTACCAGAACCTGTCGCGATTTCTTCTGAATAACAGCTTCCAAGTAAGAGATGTGAAACGGCCGCTGCTTTTGCCTCCGAAGCAATCATCATTGAGCGGACCATGGCTGCCTCTGTAACATTCTGATTGATATAGATAAAAACATTGATCGTACCGGGTGGCAGCATCTCGTAAGCGCCGTTTCTTTCATAGTAAGAAGAAGGATCTCCCGGACACATTCCGTTTGAATCAATTCCCCCTGTAACAGCAGCAGTCACGGATAACTCCTGATAACAGATTTTCTCAACAGCACACAGTTCAGTCCATGCCGCTGTGCTGAGTGCGGTTGCTGTCTGCGGATCAATTCCCAGCTCTTTTGTATGAATGTTCAGGTCTTCCTCATAGGTGTTTCCAAGCATTTCACATTCATAGGCACCATTCATGCAGTTGATATTTAAAGCATGCGTGAGATGAGCAGTGATCCCGCCATTAAGAGGACTGGTGCTAAGAACCCTTGTTTTTCCCGGAAAAGAAAAAACAGTACATCCCTTCTTTTGAAAATAAGTAAAAGTATCATTCATAAACATTCCTCTTTTTTGTCTGTTCAATACAGATTTTGTTGTTATTAGGAAAAGTATTCTACTTTGAATCCTGACTGCTGGCAGTATCTGTCTACTTTAGAACCTTTATAACAGCGGATCGTAGCCGCTTTGTTGATGATCCATTCCCCGATAAATTCAGGATCATGGCGAATCTCCAGATACTGCAGGCGGTTACATCCATGAAAGATCCATTTTCCAAGGTATCTGACATTGGGCGGAATCACCACAGAGGTCAGATTACAGCACTTAAAAAAAGCACTCTCATCAAGGACTTCCAGCGAATCAGGCAGCTGCAGCGAATCCATTCCGCAGAAATAGAAAGCCTGCTTTCCGATAACCCTTAAATCCCCCCCCGGAAAAGAAATACAACTCAGTTTCTTACATTTATAAAAAGCCCTGTCATCGATTTCTTCCAGAGAGGCAGGGAAAACAACTTCCGTAAGAGTAGCGCATTCTGAAAAGGCATTCGGACCGATAAATGTCAGTTTGCTGTTCGGGGCGAACTCCAGACTGTTCAGTTTTCGGCCATTGTTAAATGCATTTTTTGGAATACTGGTAAGGCTGGCGGGAATTTTGACTTTTTTCAGAGAAATGCAGTCTGAAAATACCCCTATGCCAAGTTTTTGCAGATGTTCAGGAAGCTCTATTCTGCTTAACCGGGAACATCCCTGAAAGGCTTTGTTTCCAATCTGTTCCATTTCATAGGGAAATACCACAGAACGAATATCAGGTCTGTTAAAAAAGGTTTCTGCTGAGATAGCGCGGCAGTTTTGTGGAAGTTCCATATTCTTCTCAATATACTGTCCGCAGTTACGACGCGTAAGTGTCAGAGAATTTGACATAAAAAAATACTCCTTTGCTGATAGACAATGTTGTTTTCTCTGCATGGGAGTAGTATGGACTATGATAAAAATAACAAGGTACCAATAACTGCCGGTGTTCTATATTCCTTAAAAGGAACAGAGAAAACATATGTAAGGATGATACTTCTGTAAAAAAGAGAACACTAAAGAAGATCACCCTTCCATTTCCTATTGCGTGTAGTTAATGGCGGCAGTTTATAGCAGGTATTCTGACTCACGCAGTAACGCCATGTCTCTCCTTCTCGCATAACGATGCAATGGATATGAGATATGGCTGCACGTATACAGCAGCACGACTGTTCAGGATTCTGACCTGATTCCCTCTTAGCTGAAAGTCCGACATTTCTATACCGTGACTGACAGAACTAAAAACCGGTAATTGTCAATGAATGTTCGATTAAATTGTATTATACGTATTATACACTTTTTTGGAGAAAAGACAACAAATTTTTTGAGGGGGAGACAAAATCAGGGAGGGGACGCGCAGGGAAAGTGTTTCTTTTCTGTGCGGTTTCGGCATCTAAGAGCTTCTAAGGCGAAAAAAATCTGCTAAAAGCATGAGCCGTCTTGTCAAACTCGCTCCGCTGCAGGCTTCGCTCAGACACGTGAAGCAGCCGGCTCATAACGCAGATTTTTTTCGCCTAAGAATCTCTAAGATGCCTGCAAATGCACAGAAAAGAAACACTTTCCCTGCGCTGGTTATTGGATGTGTGGGGATTTGATTTTACAGGTAATGTTTTTTGTTTTGGAACAGTAATTGAACAGTAACGTGTGAAATAGTACTTGTTTTTTTGAACAGCATATTTTAAACTATAGACTATAGTGAAAATCTTATATCACCCGTGCCAGGTCTGGCGGTTCATAACGGGTTTCTCTGGCGTTCGCCGACATTTTCACAAAGATAATTTAAATTTTATAATGGTAAAGCAAACATTCCTGAATATTATAACATTCTGCCCGTTGGCTTTGCCTGAACGGGAGGTGGGAATAAAACAGTTCATGGTTGATTAAGGGTTGTTTTGGAGGTTCTCAAAGCTCTGGGAAAATGTTATAATAAGGAGGAATTAAATGAACAATACGATTTTTGATGATGTGTTCCGCACAATGGTTGAATAACTGCGCGTCGCATTCTCGTTACTTTCAGTGATGAGTTAGACGCGCAAATTTTTTTACTAAACAACAGAACAAATGTTTACATAAACCAATACATATGGTATAATATTTATATGGAAAAAGATATAACTTAAATGAAAAACTAAATTCTGGTTTTGGACCAAATGTAAGAGTAAATTCCATATAGGTCGAAGTTACTTTCGCACACATATTTGCCATATTGTCTTGATAATCATTACTCCGTATAATGTACTTGCAGCTGATTGCCTGCCTGTGCAGA
>JAERMT010000762.1_pt1 | contig 16318 bp, 10 predicted proteins | sample 9267081 | NCBI WGS metagenome assembly JAERMT01 (sample SAMN17071939, study PRJNA684904) | human gut metagenome | isolation source: diarrhea sample from child under the age of five | host: Homo sapiens | place: South Africa: Mafikeng, Mafikeng Provincial Hospital | collected 2019-09
ATTACGCAAGATTAAAAGCAAAATGATAGTGTCTTAGCTTTTTTCAGCAGCCTCGAGACGCGTCGCCCCCATTAGTGGTAGCGTTTTGGGCTTGCGTTTAGTGGTAGCGTTTTGGGCTTGCGTTTAGTGGTAGCATTTTGTGTTTGCATTTAGTGGTAGCGTTTTGTGCTTGCGTTTAATGATAACGTTTTGTGCTTGCGTTTAGTGGTAGCGTTTTGTGCTTGCGTTTAATGGTAGCGGAACCTTTACCATACTACAACAATCTTACACTCCGAGCATCTTACATCTTACACAAACGCGTTGCAACTCATTGGCTATCAATACTTTACTCAGTGTAAGATACTGCCAATACCACTTGCACGCAACCTGCACAATCTGCACGCAACCCACGCGACCTGCACGCCCCACATGCTGCCACACGGCACAGGCACGGGAGGGCGATATTACGGCATAGGGGAACAGAAAAATCTGTTGCTCCGACAGATTTTTCTACGTCCCTATGGCGTAAAACCCACCGCATACGTCCAAACCGACTGTGCGGCAGCAGGGTGTGATGTGTAAGATGTATGCAGGGGGTGTGTAAGATGTTTTGAAGTTATCTTACACTATTGAAACCTTTGTATATCAACTTGTTACGCACGAAAAGTGTAAGATGGCAGTAAAAGCACACACATTCATTTATAAGTAGGCAGACGGCGTGGGGGCAAATATTTGTGTGCAAGTTGTACGCTTCTTTTGATGGGTGCAATGCCTTAGTGAGACCTTTGCGACGCTTTTATACCAAGCCAAATTGTATTGGTAATGAGGTCAAGATATTGTGGTGCTCTATGAGGTTTGCCGCTAACGCGGAGAACATAAGAACATAAGGACATAAGCACATAAGCTCTTTTGTTCTTGTGTTCTTATGTCCTTATGTTTTTCCGCGTTAGCGGCAAATCTCATAGTTTCACACTCAACTACACGCCTGTCTGTGTAATGCCCGACGCGAGACGCGTCGCCCCCATTAGTGCTTGCGTTTCTTTCTTGACTTCATCACTTATCTGCGCCATCATATAGTGCATATCGAAAATCGGTGAATTACGTCATTTGTGATTGGGTGACGCACTGACGAAGTCTGACTGCCCCCTTGTGCGCGGCTGATGCTGCCTTACACGTCAATTTGAACGCGTATCCTGCATAAAAACATTTCATAAAGCTAAAATATTAGTATTTGTAACGCGTATCATTATCGCTTGTGTAAGCGAAACGCAGATATCAAAATGCAATCTTTTTAGACCAAAAAGTTAATTTTTTACGACAAACGGGCGAAATAACTTTGCCAAACAGAAATTATGCCCTACTTTTGCAGCATTCGCGTGCCTTGCATCTGCATAATTATTTATTTGCACTGCCACGCCAATAGTTCAAAGGATAGCGACAAATTTTTAACAGACTTGGCACAATACTAAACGCTTTACCAGCATAAAAGCAAACTAAGCATAAAAATTAGCACGCGGCACACCCCCCTCAGTAATGGGGCGTATATAAATGTTCGCGTGCGCGCGGCAACACTATTCGTTTGGCATCTTTGCTACCTGCACCCCTGCCCCTTCGCACCTTTGCACACCGGCAGGGCCAAACGGCTGCCTGCCCTACTTGCGCCGCAAGTAAGGCAAGCGCACACCGAGGGTGCCGCACACCGAAACAACACGAAATGTTTAACTAAATGGTTATCAATATGAACAAAAAGTTAGTGCTCATGGGAGCCGGCCTGCTCTTGACAGCAGCCACAGCTTCGGCACAGAAGCTTGTGACCGGACACGTGACCGACGCACAGGGCCAGCCCGTGATGGGTGCCACAGTGCGCGTGCCGGGCACCAAGGTAATCACCACCACCGACGCCAATGGTAACTTTAAGCTGAGCGGCGTGCCCGCCTCGGCCAAAAAGCTCATGGTGTCGTACATCGGTATGAACACCGCCACCGTCAGCGTGGCAGGCAACGTACAAGTGGTATTGAAGGACAACGAACTGGGCGAAGCCGTAGTGATTGGTTACGGTACAGCCAAGAAGGTTGGTACTGTGGTAGGTTCGGTAAAGAAAGTTGGCGGTTCGGTTGTTGAGAACAAGCCTGCTACCAATGTGGCTGATGCCCTTCAGGGCCAGGTGGCCGGCCTTAACATTGCCAACAACTCGGGTGATGTGGGTACTACTCAAAATATATCTATCAATGTGCGTGGTGTGGGTTCGCTCTCTGCCAGTTCAGAACCGCTTATTGTGGTAGACGGTGTGCCTGCCGGTGCTGCCATGCTTTCAATGCTCGGCCCGAGTGATATTGAAAGCATCACCACACTGAAGGACGCTTCGGCCACCTCTATCTATGGTTCGCGTGCTGCCAATGGTGTAATCTACATCACCACAAAGAAAGGCCGCAGCAACGAAAAGGCGCAAATACACGTGAGCCAGAATGTGGGCTGGAGCCAGTTGGCACGCAGCATTGGCAACCCGATGAGTGCTGACGAATTGCTCGACTTCCAACTCGAGAACGGCATTATCTATCCGCAAACATACGCATATTTCAAAGGACATGGTGCCAACACCGACTGGCAAAAGCACATGTTCGACAATGCCGCCCCCCTGCACACTACCGACTTTAGCATTCGCGGCGGTTCAGAAAAGACCACTTACTATGTGTCGGCCTCATTCTTGAAGCAGAATGGTATTACTTATGGTTCGAGCGTGAAGCGTACCACACTGCGCACCAACATCGAAACCAAGGCAAAGGACTGGCTGAAGTTTGGCATTGCACAATCAATCGGCTTTTCAGAGAATAGTGCCAATCGTTTTGCCGACACTCGGTCGGACAACGTAAATTCGCCCTCAACTGTAGCAGCCAGCTGGCCACGCTATTGGGAACCTTACTCAATGAAGAGTACGCACCAGGTATGGGGCACTGACTCTTGGGGCATGCTGTTCGATCCTAACTACTATGTTGACGCCGCACCGAGCAAAACAGAGAACCTTGTATATAATGGAACCGCATTTGCCGAAATCACTCCCGTCAAAGGCTTGACCTTGCGCTCACAACTCGGTTTGTATGCTATTGGTAACCGTGTGAAGAATGTGATTATGCCAAGTTATGCCCAGTTGGCTGATGGCGGCACGGGATCTGCGGCACGCCAATCGGTACAATCAAGTTCCTGGACCATCACCAATACGGCTGAGTACAAGTTTAATGTCAACGACAACAACCACTTTACTTTGCTGGTTGGCCAGGAGGGCATAAAGGCCAGCTACGATGAGTTTACAGCCCAGGCAGATGGCTTGCTTGACGACCGTCTGACGAACCTCAGTGCCGGTACTGTGCCAGCAGCCGCAAGCGAGTCGAACTACAAGTACGAGTACCTGTCATTCTTCGGCCGTGCCGACTATGACTACAAGCAAAAGTACTATGCCAACTTTACCGTGCGTTCTGATGCCTCGTCACGCTTTGGTAAGTCGAACCGCCGCGCCATGTTCTACAGTGGCGGTGTGATGTGGGACATGATGCAGGAGGCTTTCATGCGTCCCGCCTCGACATGGCTCACCAACTTGCAACTCAAGGCCAGCGTGGGTTCAACCGGTAACTCTTCAATCGGTAACTACACCCACCTCTCACTCTCGGGCAACACGCAGTATGGCGGTGAGCAAGCTTCGTATTACGCACAGTTCCCCAACTCAGACCTTGGCTGGGAAAAGCAAATACAGACCAATGTGGGCCTGACAGCCTCATTCTTTGGCAAGCTCACCCTCGACTTCAACTGGTACAACCGCAAGACCAAGAACATGCTCATGAGCATGCCCTTGCCTTACACCACAGGTATGAGTGCCATGATGAAGAATATTGGCGAAATGACCAACCGCGGTATTGAAGTGGAAATCAACTACGACATTGTGCGCACCAAGGATTGGTACGTAAACTTCCACACTACCTATTCATACAACACCAACAAGATAGACAAATTGTTCTACGGCCTTGACCAGTGGGACAACAAGGGTGCGTTGATTAGTTACATGGTGGGCAAGGGCTTGAACTACTACATGCCAATCTTTGCTGGTGTGGACGAGCAGGACGGTGCCCCCATGTGGTACAAGGTGGGCTACAGCGGAGAGGCAGGCTACACCTACAACCCCGAAACAATGACCAAGGACGAGAGCCAGATTGAAAGCCTCTATCAAGACACTGGCAAGAAGCACTTTGCACCGCACCATGGTGGCTTTGGCTTCCAGGTGAGCTGGAAGGGCTTGACACTCGCTGCCGACTTCGCATACGTGCTGGGCAAGTACATGGTTAACAACGACTACTATCTCAACACCTCATCGAGTGCAGCCACTCAGGGTCTGAACCTTGACCGCGATGCTTTGCAGATGTGGAAGAAGCCGGGCGACCACGCTATTCTGCCTGCCTTTAAGTACAACTCGCAGTTCGACACCCATCTGCTCGAGAACTCATCGTTCATGCGTTTGAAGAACTTGCAGTTGTCGTACGACCTGCCCGCGACGTGGATGCAAGCTACACGCTTCTTTGAGAATATACGCATCACCTTCACTGGCCGCAACTTGTTCACCGTGACCAAGTTCAAAGGTGTGGACCCCGAGGTTGACTCAAACCTCACTGCGGGCAACTATCCTGCCACACGTCAGTACACATTGGGCGTAGACGTGACTTTCTAAACGATTAAGTGACTTAAACAGCATTACATAAAATGAACAAATATATTCTTAAAGCTATATTTTGCTCGGCTCTTGCGCTGCCCTTGTTCACCTCGTGCGAACTTGACCAGCTCCCGACGGACAGCTTGACGGACCAGGAGTCGTGGAAGACATACAACGATGCTACAAACCAGTACAATGGTTTGCTCGCCATTCTGCGTTCTGACATCAGTGGTTCAAACGCCTACCTGACCGATGTGATGAGCGACTTGTTCAACCAGCGTTTGACTTCAGCCAGCTATGGGCAGGAGCACAGCTGGCGTTTCACCGGCAGCCAGTTTGGTGGCGACGCGATTTGGGCCAACAACTACTCGGTGATATTGCAGGCCAACTTCATACTGCAGAACATTGGCAAGTTTGAAAACAGCAGCACGCTGTCTGACCAACAAAAGGCCAACATCTACAACATTAAGGCTACTGCCTACTTTGCACGCGCTTATGCCTACAGCCGCATGGTAACACGTTACTGCAAGGACTATGAGCCCGAAACGGCTGCCAACGAACTTGGCCTGCCCATAGTGGAGACGGTGAGCAGCGAGGCCAAGCCCGCACGTGCCTCATTGCAGACCACTTGCGACACCATTGAGGCTAACTTGAACCACGCCATGGCATACTTTGACAAGGTGGCCGAATATAACGAAGGTGCAGAGTCTACGGCACGAGTTGAAAACAACAGCATCAACAAACCCAACGCCGACTGCGTGACGGCTCTGCGTGCCCGCTTCTATCTGTATGAGCACAAGTTTGACCAGGCCATAGCGGAGGCTGAAACTATTCGCAATACCTACTCGCTGGCCAGTGGCGCAAACGACATGCTCAACCTTTGGATCTTGGACAAGGGAAGCGAAATAATCTACGAACCGCTGCAAACACCCGATGAACTTTCGGGCAGCTATGGCATCTTCTTAAGCTACAACATCATAACAGCCGACCTGAACACCGTATTCAAAGGTATAAACCCCGACTACTTGCCCACCAAGGGGTTGGTAGACATGTACTCTGATAACGACGTGCGCCGCAAGGTGTACTTCAGTTTCCAAAACCAGCAAGGGCAGAATACCTTCTATTTGGGCTACGGCCCACAGAACGGCCGTTACGGGTTGATCTCTTTTGACGAGCTGCTACTCGGATCTGCCGACATCACCACGGCCAGTGGCGACACCGAGAGTGGCGTAATATTTACCAAATACGTGGGTAACCCCACATTGCGCAAGCAGAATTTATGGTTTTCTCAGAATTACAACATGACCAAGGCTTTCCGTGCCTCGGAGGCTTACCTCATCATTGCTGAGGCTAACCTGCGCAAGGCAAATCCCGACGAGGCTGCCGCACGCGACGCTCTGAACGAACTGCGCATTAACCGTTACGTGGGTGAAACCGACTACAACGAAAGTGCCGACTATATTGGCGACAATGTGACAGGTGCAGCACTTGTAAAGGTGATGCAGGACGAGTGGACACGCGAGTTTGTGGGTGAGGGCTTCCGCCTCGACAATCTCAAGCGCTGGCACTTAGGCTTCAAGCGCATGGCCGCACAGCAGTTCCAGAACCCTGTGCTCGTGAGCACTCACGGCTGGCAAGACCTTGAGGTTGAGGCCAACAACATACGCTTTACATGGCCCATACCACAGCAGGAAACCCAGGCTAACAAGAACATCAAGCAAAACGAGGGTTATTAAGTAGGTATTCAAAATTAGTTTATATAATCATGTTCAGAATTAGTCGATATGCCTTGGCGCATTCTTTCGCCCATAAACATAGGTTTCATCGGTCACGTAGCCCGCTACGCTCCCTCTTCAACCTATGTTTCTGAACGAAATACTGCACCAATTCATATCAACTAATTTTGAACACCTACTTAACCGTAAGAAACAGATAACACAATGACAACAATGAAACAATATATCAGCAAGTTGCTCATGGCCGTGGTAGCCGTGTGGGGCCTGGCCTCGTGCACCGATGCCGACATGCCGGCACTCACCACCTATGATGCACAGGAGAGTTTGGGTACTTGGGTGTCGGAGAATACTGACGATGGCACGACCTATTATGTAGCTCTCTCGCTCAAGAAAACCGTAGTTCCGGCTGCCGAAGATGGTGCACAGCCCACTGTGAAGGTAGACACCGTCGGCACACTTTACATGACAGACGGCACCGACACTTATGTGGCCGCAAACGGCACGCTGAGCTATGACGCAAAAGTGGGCATGTCGACACTCGACTTTGCCAACACGCCTTTTAGATCCCCCATGCACGTATACTTAGCGCGTCAGACAAGCAAGACACGCATGAGTGTGCAGCTCTTCATTTATGAGGTGTACCAGGGCAAGGTGTATGAGCAAAAGGTTGTTGCCTTCAACGGCATACCCTCAAAGGGCGTGGCTATTGCCGGCGAGAACCTCTTCTGGGGCAACGCTGACGGCACTTTCTATATCCAGTTCAATGCCGATGGTACTTGTGCCTATCAAACAGAGGCTGTCCCTGAAGGTACAGGCACTTACACCTACGATGCGGCTACTGGCACAGGCTCAGTTACCTTGGCCGACGGTACAACATACACCATCGGCTACAATGCCGACAATGCCCTGACGCTGACAAACGGCACCACTACAATGGTGATGAGCTGCGAGTAAGGCGCGTAATTACTACACACATATAATATATACAAAGAGAGGCAATATGCTGTCGTGATTGACAGCGTATTGCCTCTCATTGCGTATATTGCACTTAAATATCATTAAAAGTAATGAAGTGTGTTTGCCGCGCGCACATTAATTTTGCAGCGTTAACATTATACACCTTTGGCAGCGGCCCAAGTGCCACTAAGGGCGTGAAGCTGTGCTGCCTACAAATTACAAGCATTACTTTATGAAATTGTTTAAGTACATGGCAATGATTATTGCCGCCATTTGCATGATCGGCACCTTTGTATCGTGCGAAGAAGAAAAAGAGGAAAGTGCAGACAACAACCTCTTTCCAAAGTATTTCAAGACAACCGTTGATAGTTGCGCCCGTGTGGGCAGTGTGCTCATAGTGGACATGACAATTACAAACAAATCGGGCAAAGATGTGCAGGACCTTGCTCTTCGTCCGGGTGAAGACTATAATATTGGATCTTCGCATGATGACTTGAATAATGGATTGAGCCAAGGTATGAGATTCTCACTTAATGGCGGTGAGTACAAGGTCAATCTAAGCAATGTGTCAGTCTTGGCAGGGGAATCTATAAAGTTGAGACTTCGTGTGAACGATTTTGACAAGACAAACAGCGCACGCAACGTATGGATTTACGTTCAGGCCACTTCGAACACGCTCAATATGGAGACATACAGCGGCATTGTGCTTGAAAAGTTGAGAATTGTTGATAATCGTGTGCTGAGCAATGGCGTACAGACCAACGACCGCAAACTGTCGTACACCTTTGTGCAGGCCCAGCGTGACGCAAACACTAACGATGTGTACTTGTACTTCAAGCTGAAGAACAACACGGGCAAGCACTTGAGAAACGTAACGTTCCGCAATTATTATGACTGGCAATTTAAGGATAATCAAGGCAATAGCTACGGCAACATACTTTACGGCACAAATACCAATTACATGTCATTTAGCTATACGACTGACATCCAGGCGGGTGAAGAGGTATCATTCATTGTCAAAGCCTGCGATGTAGCACCCGAAGCCAGCAAATTTAGCGGTAACATTGTTGTTGAAGCTGACAACTATGTGATGGAGGACGATGTGCTTCACTTCTTCAACCTCGGTTTTGTACAGGGCTATAATTGATACGATGTGCGTTTGACACAACCTGCAGTGTGCAGGTTGGTTCGCCAATGAATAAGCGCTGATACGGGCATTCCTCACAGGGAATGCAGCGTATCAGCGCTTTATTATATATATATGTGTGGCGTGGCTTAGTTCTGGTCGTAAGCGTGCTTGGGATAGTCGATGGTGTAGTGCAGGCCGCGGCTCTCCTTGCGCTCGAGCGCCTGGCGGGTGATGAGGTAGCCCACGTTAATCATGTTGCGCAGCTCGCAAATGTCGCGGGTGGCCTTTACGTGTTTGTAAAGTTCCTCAGTCTCCTCGTAGAGCAAGTCGAGGCGTGTCCAGGCACGCTTCAGACGCAGGTCGGAGCGCACAATGCCCACATAGGCCGACATAACCTGTTCCACCTCCTTCACGTCCTGTGCTATGAGCACCTTCTCCTCGTTGGAGAGCGTACCCTCGTCGTTCCATTCGGGCACGCGGTCGTTGAAGTCGTACTCGTCGATGTGCTCAATAGAATGCTTGGCCGCAGTGTCGGCGTAAACCACTGCCTCGATGAGCGAGTTGCTGGCCAGACGGTTGCCGCCATGCAGTCCGGTGCATGAGCACTCGCCAATGGCGTAGAGACGGTGAATGGACGAGCAAGCGTTGAGGTCGACCTTGATGCCGCCGCAGAGGTAGTGGGCACACGGCACCACGGGAATGTACTGCTTGGTGATGTCGATGCCGATGGAGAGGCACTTTTGGTAGATGTTGGGGAAGTGCTGCTTGGTTTGCTCGGGGTCTTTGTGCGTAACGTCAAGGCACACGTGGTCGAGGCCATGAATTTTCATTTCCTTGTCGATGGCGCGTGCCACGATGTCGCGCGGGGCGAGCGACAGGCGCTTGTCATACTTCTGCATGAACTCCTCGCCGTTAGGCAGTCGCAGTATGCCGCCGTAGCCGCGCATGGCCTCGGTTATGAGGTAGGCGGGGTGCTTTTCGCGTGGGTTGTAGAGCGCGGTGGGGTGGAACTGTATGAACTCCATGCCCTCTACGGTAGCCTTGGCGCGGTAAGCCATGGCAATGCCGTCGCCGGTGGCAATCTCGGGGTTGGTGGTGGTGGCATACACGGCTCCGCAACCGCCGGTGCTGAGCACGGTGACACGTGACAGGAAGGTGTCAATCTTGTGTGTGTCGGGGTCGAGCACATAGGCGCCGTAGCACTCAATGTCGGGTGTGCGTCGTGTGACCTCAATGCCCAGATGGTGCTGTGTGATGATTTCGACTGCAAAGTGGTTTTCGAGCACGGTGATGTTGGGGTGATGGCGCACGGCCTCTATCAGTCCGCGTTGTATTTCGAAGCCCGTGTCGTCGGCGTGGTGCAGAATGCGGAACTCTGAGTGGCCGCCCTCGCGGTGGAGGTCGAAGGAGCCGTCTTCTTTCTTGTCAAAGTTTACGCCCCACTTTACCAGGCGCTCGATGCCTGCGGGTGCTTTTTTTACCACCTGCTCCACGGCCCGGGGGTCGGATATGTAGTCGCCGGCAATCATCGTGTCCTTGATGTGCTTGGCAAAGTTGTCTACCTTGAGGTTGGTGACAGAGGCTACGCCGCCTTGTGCTTTGGCCGTGTTGGCCTCCTCAATACTGGTTTTGCAAACGAGGGCCACCTTACCTTTGCCCGAGGCGGCCACCTGGAGGGCGTAACTCATTCCGGCCACACCGGAACCAATTACCAAAAAGTCGAATTTGCGTATCATCTGTGCGTCGTGATAATTTGTCGCGAATTTACAAAATGTTTTTCGTAATTAGAGCAAGTGTAAGCGGAAATGCCTACTTTTGCAGTGATAGATAGCATAATGATATAAACGTACAACTATGGCTACACTGACACTGAACCCTGACGAACCCCTAAAGAACGAGCTTATCATGCTCATATATAATATAAAGGACGAGGCTGTGCTCAGCGATCTGTATCAAATGATAAAGAGCTATTTGACAGAAAAGAACGACAGTGAACTGCTGGAGATTGCTAAAAGAAACGGCCTCTTTTTGTAGCAAACCCGCCTTTGCCTGCGTCATATTATCAAAAGTAATTATCAAATACCTAATAACAATGAACAAACTCAAAGCTTTATGGCTGTTGCTCGTGGCATTCATCGCAGTGCCAGTGATGGCCCAGCAAATGCCACAGCTGCCCGTAGACAAGGCTGTGCGCATAGGCAAATTGCCCAACGGATTGACTTATTATATCCGTCACAACAATCTGCCCGAAAACCGTGCCAACTTCTACATCGCACAGAAGGTAGGCTCGGTGCAGGAGGAGGAAAGTCAGCGCGGTCTGGCCCACTTCCTCGAGCACATGTGCTTTAACGGTACAGACAATTTCCCCGACGACAGGCTCATCAAGTTCTGTGAGCGCATCGGTGTAAAGTTCGGCCAGAACCTCAATGCCTACACCTCAACCGACGAGACAGTGTACAACATTGACGATGTGCCCGTAACCGGCAGCAATGTAGACTCGTGCCTGCTCATTCTGCACGACTGGGCCGATGGCTTGACGCTCGACCCCAAGGAGATTGACAAGGAGCGCGGTGTTATTCACGAGGAATGGCGTATGCGTTCAAGCGCCTCAAGCCGCATCTTCGAGCGCAATCTGCCCGCCCTCTATCCCAATTCACGCTATGGCCACCGCTTCCCCATCGGTTTGATGAGCGTGGTTGACAACTTTAAGCCCGCCGAGCTGCGTGCCTATTACGAAAAGTGGTATCGCCCCGACTTGCAGGGCATCATCATTGTGGGCGACATCGATGTTGACAAGGTTGAGGCCAAGATAAAGGCACTCTTCTCGCCCATCAAGATGCCCGAAAACGCCGCTGCTTACGAGCACTACCCCGTGCCCGACACCAACCAGCCCATCTACATCATCGACAAGGACAAGGAGCAGAGCCAGGCTGTTATCGAAATATTGTTCAAGCACGACCACCTTGTGCCCGACGAATATAAGAACACACCGGCCTATCTCACTGTAAAGTACTTTGAAACTTTGGCTTCGAGCGCCATCAACGCACGTCTTGACGAGGCTGCACAAAAGCCCGACTGCCCCTTTATTACGGCACAGGCCTCAGATGGCAACTATATCATAGCCAAGACTAAGGACGCCTACACCATTTACATACTGCCCAAACCCGGCAAGGACAAGGAGGCACTCGAGGCCGTAATGACTGAGGTTAAGCGCGCCGGCGAGTTTGGCTTTACTGCCACCGAGATAAACCGTGCCAGCGAGGAGTTTCTCAGCGGTATAGAGACTATTTACAACAACCGCGAGAAGCAGCAGAACAGTTTCTATGTGCCGCAGTATGTGCGTCACTTCCTCGAGAATGACCCCATACCATCAGTAGAGGACGAGTACAACACCTACAAGATGCTTGCACAGCAAATGGGCCAGATGCAGATGACGGCCCCTGCGGCGTCAGACCTCTTCAAGGAACTCACTGCCCGCACCGACACCAACTTTGTGTGCCTGGCCATGTACCCCGACAAGGAGGGCGTGACAGTGCCCACTGCCGACCAGTTCAAGCAGGCCATTGCCGCTGCCAAAGCTGCCAAGGTGGAGGCTTATGTTGACAATGTAAAGAACGAACCCCTCGTGCCAGTATTGCCCAAGAAGGGCAAGATAGCCAAGGAAACGCAAACCGACTTTGGCTACACCTGCTGGACACTGCCCAACGGCGCACGCGTGTTCTACAAAAAGACTGACTACAACGACTCTGAGGTGCAGTTCGCTGCCACCAGCTTTGGCGGTAACAACAGCATCATCACCAAGGACCGCGTCAACACCAAGCTCCTCCCCACTGTGATGAACTCAACTGGCGTTGGCAACTTTACAAGCACCGAGTTGCAAAAGAAGCTTGCCGGCAAGCAAGTAAGCTGCAGCATCAATCTGGGCAACCTTACCGAGAACATCGCAGGCTCTGCCACTCCCAAAGACCTCCGCACGCTCTTCGAACTCATCTACCTCCGTTTCCAGGCTCCCGCCAACGATGTAGATGCTTACGACAACACGATGTCTTACCTCAAGTCGGCGCTCGAAAATGCTGAAAAGCAGCCCATGAAGGCCTTCAGCGACTCGCTCGTCAACACCATCTACAACCACAACCCCTTGTGCGATGGCCTCAAGCGTGCCGACCTGGACAAGGCTAACTACGAGACTATCAAGAAGCTCTATGCTGAGCGCTTCAACGCAGCCGGCGACTTCGACTTCTACTTTACTGGAGCCATCGACGTAGACTCACTCCGCGCCTTCACCGAGCAGTATATCGCACCGCTCAAGGGCGTAAAGAGCCGCGAGAAGTATGTTGACGTAAAGAACGACCCCGTAGACGGTGCCCGCAGCAACAACTTCTTCCGTGCCATGGAGACACCGCAGGCCATCATCGTGCAGATGTATCAGGGCAAGACTCCTTATTCTATGAAGGAGGCTGCCGTAGTCAACGCCCTTGGCGCCGTGCTCACACAGCGTTATCTCAAGAGCATTCGCGAGGACGCCGGCATAGCTTACAGCGTGTCAACCGACGGACAGGCCGACTTTGGCAAGTACGACAGCTACCAAATCATCACACAGTGCCCTGTAAAGCCCGCCAAGCTCGACTCAGCCCTGCTGCTCATGAAGCAAGGCATTAACGACATCGCCACCAAGGGTGTAACAGCCGACGAGCTCAGCAAGGTGATAACCTTCGAGCTCAAGGACTATGCCGACAACCAGAAGAAGAACGAGTACTGGCACGGACTCATCATGCAAAAGACACTTTGGGGCAAGGACCTCCGCACCAACTACGAGGCTACCCTCAAGAGCATCACGCCGAAGGATATTCAGAACTTTGTCAACAACGTGCTGCTCAAGCAGAACAACTGCATCACTGTGTCGATGCGTCCAACCGACATGACCGAGAAGGACGGCACCAAGTAATGACTGCTTGATGCTATTAACTTAATATATTTAACAAAAGGAGCGCGCCTGCGGGTTGCGCTCCTTTTGTGTTGTATATCCGCTTGTGGGTAGTGTTTTGTGCGCATCAGAGCGACAGGTGCCACATTTTACGGGCCTGCGGTATATAGAAACGCTCTCAAACTTTTGCAACATATCAAAACATTATGTAACTTTGCGCGCAAAGGGGACAATTAAAACCCCAATAGATGATAAACTTCAAGACCCTAATGGCCTCAGTTCTGCTGGCAGGCATGGCCACACAAGCCACTTTTGCACAAGAGAGCGGCGAAAAGAAGGCCGATTACCCCTACGTCTTTGTTGGCGTACAGGGTGGCGGTCAAGTAACCTTTACCAACTACGATGCCAAAAAGCTCATCACACCTATTGGCGCTGTGAGCGTAGGTGGTATGTTCACCCCCGTTGTGGGCGCCCGTCTGCACGTGAGCGGCATCAATGAAAAGGGTGGACTCAAGAGTTTGGGAAAGACTTACGACTACAAGTTCGTTACCTCAAACATCGACCTCATGTTCAACCTGTGCAATGCCTTTGCACCTAAAAAGCACCATGTGCTCAACGCCTACCTGCTTGGTGGCGTAGGTCTTGGTTATGCTTGGGACAACGACGACCTTAACGGCATGGCCAACACCGCTGCCGAAAATAACCTCAACCTGCGTTGGGACGACGACCGCCTGGTACACAACTTCCGTGTGGGCATGCAGCTCGACGCCGAGGTGAGCCGTGTAGTAGGTATCAACCTCGAGGTTACTGCCAACAACCTGCACGACCGCTTCAACTCAAAGCTCAACGGCAAGGGCGACTGGCAGTTGCAAGCCTTGCTCGGCGTAAACTTTAAGTTTGGCCGCGGCCGCGCCGAAAAGCCCAGCGAACCCGCACCGCTGCCACCCGCACCCGCTCCAGCTCCCAAGCCCGAGCCCAAGCCCGAACCAAAGCCAGTTGTGCGTCAGTTGGCAGAGACCAGGACCGAGGTATTCTTCACCATTGGCTCATCGGCCGTGCGCGATACCGAGGAAGGCAAGCTCCGCGACTTTGCACAGTGGATGAAGAATCACCCCACAGCCAAGGCTGAAGTGATGGGTTATGCCGATGCCGGCACAGGCAATGCCGAAATCAACCGCAACATCTCCGAAAAGCGTGCTGCCCGCGTAGTGAAGATACTCGTCGAGAAGTATGGCATCGATGCCTCACGCCTCACCTCAGGCTTCAAGGGTGACACCGTACAGCCCTTCGACGACAACGACTCAAACCGTGTGGTAATTGGCGTGGCTAAGGAACAGTAAACTCTCGCAGAGTCATATAGACTTTTAATTCGTTTCATAAGATTTCATTTTCGCAGGCCCCTGCAGTGTATATCACTGTGGGGGCTTTTTTATGTGGCTGTCACAAAGCGCGCAGTGCCAGGGCTGCGGTCCAATCTTATGGGCGGGAGGGCGCACATACTCAAAAGCAAATGCTTAACTTTGCACTCTGAAAGCGCACATAACGACAAGTATAACAAATAAATATAACACAGAAACGCAATGACTTTACTCGCATTCACCCTGATACTGCTGCTGGCAGCCTACTGCGCCGGCCTGTTAGGGTCACTCACGGGCCTTGGTGGCGGAGTGGTAGTGATACCCGTGCTCACACTCGGCTTTGGCATAGACTTTCACTATGCCGTAGGCGCTGCCCTTGTAGCCTCAATAGCCACATCAAGCGGCTCAGGCTCAGCCTATGTCAAGGAGGGCATCACCAACATTCGCCTTGGTATGTTCCTCGAGATAGCCACTACCATAGGTGCCGTGTGCGGTGCTGCGGTGGCCATCTATCTTAACAACAACGTCATAGCCGTCATCTACGGTTGCGTGTTGTTGCTCACCGCTGCCATGCAGCAGCGCCGCAAGAGTGACCACGACGGCGTGGTAGGCTCCGAGGCCGCTCGCCGCCTCAAGTTGTTTGGCACATGGCCCCAAAAGGACGGCACCGTCAAGAGCTACCAGTTGCGCCACGTTGGTGGCGGTTTTGGTGTGATGTACGTGGCCGGCGTGCTGTCGGGCATACTCGGCATAGGTTCGGGCGTGCTCAAGGTGCTGGCCATGGACGCCATGATGAAGGTGCCCTTCAAGGTGAGCACCACCACCAGCAATTTTATGATGGGTGTAACCGCCTGTGCCTCGGCCGTCATATATGTGCAGCGCGGCGTGATAGCCCCCGGCATAGCCTGCCCCGTCATGATAGGCGTGTTGTTCGGTGCCCTGACGGGTGCCCGTCTGCTCAAGCGCCTCAATGTGAGCGTGCTGCGCCAGATATTCTGCATAGCCATCGTGCTTGTAGCCATCAACATGATATGGCAGGGCTTCGGCGGCAAGTATTAATTACCTAAAGCAACTTGACAATGAACAACAATACGACATCAACGGCCGAGCGCCAAAAGTACGACATGCAGCAGCTTGTGGGCAACACGTTGCGCATAGGCGTGTCGTTGGCCTGCCTTGTAGCCTTTGTGGGCGGCATTATCTATTTGGTTAACCACGGCAGTGAGCCCTTCGACCTTGCCGACTACCAAAACTTTAGTTACGGCAATGCCGCAGCGCATGCCGACTACACCACCTTGCGCGGCATCTTTTCCGGTCTTGCCTCGTTCTCTGCGGTGGGCTGGATACAGACCGGTGTGCTCATACTCATACTCACCCCCATCATGCGTGTGCTCCTTTCGCTCATCGACTTTTTGAAAGACCGCGATTGGCTCTACGCCCTCATCACCGCCATTGTGCTGGCCGTGATAATCAGCAACTCTATCGAGGGCTTCTAATGATGGGTTGACGGGTAAACAGGTTAACGGGTTGACAGGTAAGGAT
>JAERMT010000765.1_pt1 | contig 16288 bp, 17 predicted proteins | sample 9267081 | NCBI WGS metagenome assembly JAERMT01 (sample SAMN17071939, study PRJNA684904) | human gut metagenome | isolation source: diarrhea sample from child under the age of five | host: Homo sapiens | place: South Africa: Mafikeng, Mafikeng Provincial Hospital | collected 2019-09
GGTATTATCTGGAGCATGGGGATCTGGAGGTTCCGGTGAAGTATGTGACGGAGAAGGGGGTGCCGCTGGGGAGATGGCTCGCGGAGATTGGGAGCCAGCTTGGCGAGAAAAATGCATACCGGAGTTCATTGGAAGAGAGACAGTTGGAACGGCTTAGGCAGATTGGGTTTAAGACGGAGAAGAAGACTGTCAGACAGTGGAATGAGAAGTATGCGCTGGCGAAAGATTACTATGAGGAATATGGGAATCTGAATGTTCCGGTTTCATATAGTGTGAATGGAGTGAAGCTGGGGAGGTGGATCTCGAATATACGGGCGAAGAGGAAACATCCTGGATCCAGCGGAATGGTCCTGGGGGAAGAACGGATCAGACAGCTGGACAGCATAGGAATGGACTGGAAATAGGAAGAGAAAAGAGAAATATTTATAGGGGAGTTACAGGAAGTATGTATAGAAAAAAAGGAAGAGGCTGGACAAAACACACCGATTTTATGCTACTTGATATTTTGTGCATGCAGCTGGCATTTATCGTTTCATATATTGTTCGTTTTGGAATAGATAATCCATATACAGACAGAGATTACCGGATTCTAGCGATCGCATTTCTATTTATTGATTTCTTTGTGGAAATCGTGTCAGATTCCTTCAAAAATGTTCTGAAAAGAGGTTATTTCGATGAACTGACTGCTACATGTAAACATGTGATACTGGTAGAACTGGTAGCCGCTTTCTATCTGTTTACAACACAGATGGGAAGCATTTACTCAAGGTTCTCCTATTATATCATGGTTCCGCTTTACATAGTAATAACCTACGTTGCCAGACTGATCTGGAAGAAAATCCTTCAGAAAAAAGAATTTAATACAGAAAAGAAAGCACTGCTGATCCTTGCACCGGAAAAGATCCTGCGGGAAACACTTCAAACAGTATCACAGAATCTTCCGGGATACTCCAGAATCGTAGCAGTATCTCTGGATACAGATATTACAGGAACCGAAATCTACGGAATTCCCGTTGTAGCAGGTTACAAAGACGTGATCGGATTTGCCTGTGGTGAATGGATTGATGAAGTATTTATCCCGCCTTGTGACGAAAACCAATATCCTGATGAACTTGTTAGTGCTTTTATGGAGATGGGGATTACCGTACATACAGGCATCATGAAATCCGGAATCCTGCCGTCAGGCTGCCAGCAGGTAGAAAAGATAGGCGATTATACAGTGATCACCACAAGCATGAACTATGCGGATTCCTCGAAACTGACAGTCAAACGTATGATGGATATTGCCGGAGGTCTGGCAGGATGTCTGATTACTCTGTTGATCCTGATTATAGTGGGTCCAGTCATCTATATTAACTCCCCTGGTCCGATTTTCTTCTCCCAGGAAAGAATCGGACGAAATGGCAGAAAATTCAGGATGTACAAATTCCGAAGTATGTACATGGACGCAGAATCCCGAAAAAAAGAACTCATGTCCCAGAATAAGATTAGTGATGGCATGATGTTCAAACTGGATTTCGACCCTCGGATTATCGGCAACAAAGTTTTGCCGGATGGAAGAAAAAAAACTGGTATAGGACAATTTATCAGAAAAACGAGTTTAGATGAATTTCCGCAGTTCTTCAATGTCTTGAGGGGCGATATGAGCCTTGTGGGGACGAGACCGCCCACACTGGATGAATGGGAACAGTATGAGCCACATCATAGGGCAAGAATGGCGTTTAGACCTGGACTTACCGGGATGTGGCAGGTGAGTGGGAGAAGTAACATTACGGATTTTGAAGAAGTGGTGAGGCTGGATACGAAGTATATCAATGAGTGGAGTTTGAGGCTGGATGTGAAAATACTTTGGAGGACAGTTGTGGGTGTGTTTAGGAATGATGGAGCGATGTGATGTGAGGAGAAAAGATTCTTGGTGCCGCGGTAACAGTAGATCCGACTTTAGGATGAATTGTGTTATTGCGGCATTAGCTAAGGGATTGGCTCGAGAAGGGCCGGAGGAGTAAATGAATTATGGATATTAAAAAGGAATATGAGCATTGGATTGAAAATGCAACGGAAGATGCCGATGTTGCCGCAGAGCTGAAAACGCTGGATGATACAAAAATTGAGGACGCATTCTATCGTGACCTTGCCTTTGGTACGGGAGGTCTGCGTGGTGTGATTGGCGCAGGCACGAACCGAATGAATGTCTACATCGTGGCAAAGGCTTCTCAGGGTCTGGCTGACTATCTGAAGAAGAACTTTGCAGAGCCGTCCGTGGTCATCGGTTATGACAGCCGCATCAAGAGCGATGTGTTTGCAAAGGTTGCCACCGGGGTGTTTGCAGCGAATGGCGTTAAGGTCAATATTTGGCCTGTTCTAATGCCGGTTCCGACCGTGTCTTTTGCAATTCGTTATCTGCACACCTCTGCCGGTGTCATGGTGACTGCATCTCACAATCCCAGCAAGTACAACGGCTACAAGGTCTACGGCGCAGACGGCTGCCAGATTACGACCGAGGCTGCCGCTGAGATTCTGGCTGAGATTGAAAAACTGGACATTTTTGCCGATGTAAAGCACAGTGATTTTGAGGCTGGTCTTACGAATGGCAGTATCCAGTACATCCCGGACGAAGTCTATACAGCGTTTGTGAATGAGGTCAAGAATCAATCTGTTCTGTTTGGTGAAGAGGTCAATAAAGATGTTGCCATCGTTTACAGTCCTCTGAACGGTACAGGTCTGAAGCCTGTGACCCGTACCCTGAAAGAGATGGGCTACACCAACATTACTGTGGTCAAAGAGCAGGAACAGCCGGACGGCAACTTCCCGACTTGCCCGTACCCTAACCCGGAGATCAAGGAAGCTATGACACTGGGCATGGAATATGCCAAGAAGTGCAATGCTGATCTGCTGCTTGCCACCGACCCGGATTGCGATCGTGTAGGCATCGCTGTCAAAAACAAAGCAGGCGAGTATGAACTCTTGACCGGAAACCAGACTGGTATGCTGCTGCTCGATTATATTTGCAGCCAGCGCATGAAGCACGGCAAGCTGCCTGCTGACCCGGTTATGGTTAAGACTATCGTGACAATGGATATGGGCGAGCAGATTGCTTCCCACTATGGTCTGCGAACCATCAATGTGCTGACAGGTTTCAAGTTCATCGGGGAGCAAATCGGCAAACTGGAAAAGCAGGGCAAGGCAGACAGCTATGTGTTCGGCTTTGAGGAGAGTTATGGTTATCTGACCGGCTCCTATGTCCGCGACAAGGACGGCGTAGACGGTGCCTACATGATTTGCGAGATGTTCAGTTACTATGCGACTAAGGACATCAGCCTGTTGGACAAGCTTGACGAGTTGTACAAGACCTACGGCTACTGCCTGAATACACTGCACAGCTACGAGTTCGACGGCAGCGCCGGTTTTGCTAAGATGCAGAGCATCATGCAGGCATTCCGTGGCGATATCAAGGAGTTTGGCGGCAAGAAAATTGTTAAACTGCTGGACTACGCACCCGGTCTGGATGGCCTGCCGAAGTCCGATGTGCTCAAGTTTTTGCTGGAAGACAACTGCTCCATTGTGGTGCGTCCTTCCGGTACCGAGCCGAAGCTGAAAACTTATATTTCTGTCAGCGCGGAGAATGAGGAAGCCGCCGAAAAGGTGGAAGTAGAGATCTGCAAGAGTGCTGAAGAGTACTTGAAGTAAAGATAGAGGAGAAAAATATGAATATTATTTTACTTTCTGGTGGTTCTGGTAAGCGTCTTTGGCCCCTTTCCAACGATGTACGTAGCAAGCAGTTTATCAAGCTGTTTAAGAATAATGATGAGTACGAGTCTATGGTGCAGCGCGTGTATCGCCAGATCACCACGGTAGATGCTGACGCAAAGATCACCATTGCAACGAGTAAATCACAAGCAAGTGCCATCAAGAACCAGCTGGGTGAGAAGGCTTCTATTTGTGTAGAGCCTTGCCGCCGCGATACATTCCCTGCCATCGCACTGGCAGCAGCATACCTGCACGATGAGCTGGGCGTTGATGAGAATGAAGCAGTTGTTGTCTGCCCGGTTGACCCGTATGTGGATAACACCTATTACGAAGCTGTCAAGACCCTGCATGAGCTGGCAGAGCAGGGCGGTGCAAATTTGACCCTGATGGGCATTGAGCCAACGGTACCAAGTGAAAAATATGGTTATATTATCCCGGAAAGCGGCGAAAATGTTAGCAAAGTTAAGGAATTCAAGGAAAAGCCGGATGTGGAAACGGCTAAAAAGTATTTGGCTCAAAGTGCGCTGTGGAATGCAGGTATCTTTGCATTTAAGCTGGGTTACCTGCTGGATAAAGCTCACAGCATGATTGAATTTGAAGATTACCGTGACCTGTTCAATAAGTATGATGTCCTAACCAAGATCAGCTTCGACTATGCTGTGGTTGAGAAAGAGTCCAGCATTCAGGTTCTGCGTTACAGTGGTGATTGGAAGGATGTCGGCACTTGGAACATGATGGCAGAGGTCATGGCAGATAAGACTAAGGGTAAAGCTATCTTGGATGAAACCTGCGAGAACACCAATGTGGTGAACGAGCTGAATATCCCGATTCTCTGCATGGGTTGCAAGGATATGATTGTTGCCGCCAGCGGCGATGGTATCTTGATTGTTGATAAAGAACGTAGCGGTTATATGAAGCCTTATGTGGAAAAAATCGAGACTGAGGCAATGTATGCTGAAAAGTCTTGGGGTACTTATACAGTTATCGATGTGCAGCCGGGTTCTATGACAGTCAAAGTTTCCATGAGAGCTGGCGAGCATATGACTTACCATATGCATAACTACCGTGAGGAAGTGTGGACGGTCGTTTCGGGTAAAGGTAAGGCAATTGTTGACGGCATGGAACAGGTATTGCGCACTGGCGATGTAATCACCATTGCAGCAGGTTGTAAGCATACAGTCGAAGCTATTACGGCACTGGATATGATTGAAGTTCAGCTTGGTGAAGAAATCAGCGTCGCAGATAAGATTAAATTTCCGATGGAATAAAAAACAGTGGGAGACAGAGTAATGGAAATCATGAAATTGATTCCGACGGGTAAAGATTATTTGTGAGGTGGTACTCGACTTCGGGAAGAATATGGTAAAAAGATTGATTTAACACTATTAGCAGAAACTTGGGAGTGTTCGGTTCATTCGGACGGACCAAGTTATGTGGCAAATGGTACATATAAAGGAAAAACACTGGCTGATGTGCTGAAAGCACATCCGGAATACCTCGGAACAAAAGTGAAAAATGGTGAACTGCCTGTACTGGTGAAATTCATCGATGCCAAGAAAGACTTGTCGGTTCAGGTTCATCCTAGTGATGAGTATGCGAGAGAACATGAGGGTGACAACGGCAAGACTGAGATGTGGTATGTCATTGATGCTGACGAAGGAGCCAATCTTATTTATGGTTTTCAGCATGAGGTGACGGAAGAAATTCTCCGAAAAGCAGTTGAAACTGGGACACTGGATAAGCATCTGCAGAAGGTTTCGGTCCATAAGGGCGATACTTACTTTGTTCCGGCAGGAACGGTGCATGGCATTGGTAAGGGTATTTTGGTAGCTGAAATCCAGGAAAGCTCCAATGTGACATACCGCGTCTATGACTATGACCGTGTGGATAAGAACGGCAAAAAACGTGAATTGCATTTTGACAAAGCTGTGCAGGTCATGAACATGAAAGTGGCTCCGGATGTCAGACAGAAACCAAGAATGGTGAAGTATTACTCCGGATGTTCTCGTGAGTTGCTTTGTCGTTGCAAATATTTTGAAACAGAGCGAATTCAGGTTACAAAGGGATTTGCCTTTTCGGTGATGGATACATCTTTTCAGGTATTGATGTGCCTAGGCGGATACGGTGAAGTGCAAACGATGGATGCTGCGCAGAAGCCGATGCGGTTCAGTAAAGGGGAAACGCTGTTTTTACCGGTTGGACTGGGCAGATGCTTGGTCGTTGGAGATGCGGAACTGATTAAGGTTCGGTGCTAAATCAGTCGGTGGTGAGGATGAGTAAATGGCAAGGATGAAATTTATGAATACGGAGATTGATAATCTGACAATGCAGCAAACATTGCTAGCTGTCGATCAACTGATTCACGAAAATAAAAATGCCTATGTGGTTACACCTAATGTGGATCATATTGTGCAGCTTGAAACAAATAAAGAATTGCAGGCCGTATACAAAAATGCGTCTTTAATTCTGACAGATGGTAAACCTCTGCTGTGGATTGCCAAATGGTATGGTACACCAATTAAAGAGAAAATATCTGGATCCGATTTATTCCCGCTTCTCTGCAAGATGGCCGCTGAAAAAGGATATAAAATGTTCTTTCTGGGCGCAGCAGAGGGTGTTGCAGCAAAAGCGGCAGAAAATCTTATGAACAGATTTAAGGGGCTACAGGTCGTTGGTACATACTCCCCTCCATTCGGTTTTGAAAAAGACCCTGTGGAAATGGATAAGATTAAATCCATGATAAAAGAGGCAGCTCCGCACATTTTGATTGTTGGCCTGGGATGCCCCAAACAAGAAAAGTTTATGTACCATCATTGTGCAGAGTTTGGAGTTCCAATTTCTTTTGGGATGGGGGCTAGTTTCGATTTTGAAGCTGGAAATATTAAGAGGGCTCCACGCTGGATGGCAAATCATGGGTTGGAGTGGCTATTTAGGATTACGCAAGATCCAAAGCGCATGGCGAAGCGTTACTTAGTGGATGATAGAAAAATTCTTGGTTTAGCTATCAAATATAGGCAAAAAGTATAACTCTGGAGTGAAAAAATGATACTTATTAATGAAAAACAATTTATAGATAAGCAATATATTTTCGTTGACTTCTTTGATACTGTGATGTTTAGAAAAGTTCATTCACATCAAATGCCTAAGCTATGGGACGATGCGTTATCGAAAAAACTTGGTTTGAAAAAAGGTAAACTACTGTCCGCAAGAAAAGATGCGATAAGGCATATGGCAAGAAATGAGTGTGCCATTTCATATACAAATCTGTGCAATGAGATTTATAGCATAGTAAAAAGTCAACTTGGTGCAATGACTAAAGAAGAATTTGCCGAGTTGTCTAAAGAAATTGATATATATATAGAATTTGGTGTTCAATATCTCAACTGTGAAATAGTTGACTTTCTAAGAAAGCAGAAACAGCAGCAAAAGAGAATTGTATTGGTTAGTGACTTTTATCTTCCAAGAGATGCGTACTACATTTTTTTGAAAAAATACAATATGGAAGATTTTTTTGATCAGATATATTGTTCTTCTGATATTGGAGAAACAAAGTATGATGGTAGATTATATAAATATGTATTAGATGATCTTGGCATATCAGCGCATGACGTAATCATGATAGGGGATAGTCGTCTGTCAGATGTAGATAGTGCGAACAAAAATGGCATAGATGCAATCAGATATTTTCCGATTTCTCATAAAATATTAACTAATTTCAGCAAAAAGTTCAATCATAATTGTTCGAAAAGTGCTTATAAAAATATTAAGAAAGAAGCTCGAAAAACTTGCATCTTTGGAGCATATGCATTTCCGTTGGTTTATGTGACGATACAATTGCATAACTATTTGCTTTTTAATGAGCAAAATGCTAATTTTCTGAGCAGAGGAGGCTTTTTTCTCAAAAAAGTATTTGATGCATATGAGAAAATTAGTGTTCCGCAAAAGGAAATAGTCTATTCAACATATTTATTGAATTCCCGTAAAGTGAATGAAAAAGCAAAGAGCAATGCAGAAGATAGAGAGTTACTATTAGAGTATTTAAACAAGTATAAAAGAAACGGAAAACTTTGCTTTATCGATGAAGGATGGTATGGCCATGGTCAGATTCTTTTTACGGAAACACTTGGATTGGAAACTAAAGGCTATTATCTTGGTTTAATGGAAAATTTCTTCGTCGATAAATGTGTTAGAAAAGGAATTCTATTTGGAAAAGATTTAAATAATAATCCGTCACCTTTTTATGGAGTGTTTAGGACTAATTGTACTCTATGGGAGCAAATTCTAACTGCACCACATGGTAGCGTTCAATCTTATTATAGGGATAAAAACGGTGCTATTAAAGCGGTGTTAGAAGAAAATATAAAAGAGAAAACACTGTATGAGAATTATACAGAACACATTCAGGAGCAATTACTGGATTTTGTAAAGGCTATATACGCGTGTGAATGCACATTTGATGAATTTGAAATAGCTAAAATTTTTTTGAAGGAATTATTGTTTGCTAAAAAAGCCAAGAGAAATGTTCTGTTACAGTATAGTAATAATTACTATAACAATATAGTTGATAATTCAGAAAAGGAATTTGGGAAAATCGCTTCTATAAAGATTGACATCCTAGACATGATTCTTAATCCGGAAAATTATTTGAGGTATTTTTGCAAGCTAAAAGAAAAGTTTAATTCCGGACTGGCATATGCACTTTATTGTCCAATTGGTGCGATACTTTATTGCTATATTTATGCACACTTGGTGGTTAAAAAAATGAGGTATACAAATGATAAGAATCTTAAAAAAGATGTTGACATATCTAAAATGTAAGATGTGCGGAATATCTTATAGGGGGGTGGATTCATCCATCTGTTGAAATTCAGAAATATAAGACTGGAAATATAGTTTTAGAACCAGATGTTATTTTACATAAGGGCGTTCGCATAGATGTAGCTGGTGAGATTATATTTGGAAAAGGGACTAGCCTTAATACGTATACTAGAGTTGAATCAGGATATAAAGTCCAATTTGGAGAAAATGTCTTGATTGGTCCTAATGTTTACATATCAGATAGAAGCCATCAGTACCAAAATATAAATATCCCGATTATGGAGCAGGGTTATTATGAAAAAGGCTCATTAGTGATTGGTAGTGGGACATGGATTGGCATTCATGCATGTGTGCTTGGGAATGTTAAAATTGGAAAAGGGTGTGTAATTGGAGCAAATGCTGTTGTAACAAAGGATATACCAGATTACTGTGTTGTAGTTGGAAACCCAGGAAAAGTGATTAAGAAATATGACTTCGCATTGGAAAAGTGGTTGCCTATATTAGATAGTTGAAACTATAAATTATAAATGAGAGAAATGTAAATGAGAATTTTAATTGATTTAACAGCTCTTGCAGATAACTTTTCTGGAATTGAGCGATTTGCACTTAGTATTACGAAAGAACTGATTTCGAATCAGAGCAGAAGTGACATTGAATATATACTCGTTTTCAAAAATGAGGTGCATAAAGAATTTGCTGCGGAGCAGCATAATGTAAAAAAAATTATTGTGAGAGGAAAGAACAAACTGGTTTTTAATCAGTTGCAGTTACCATTAAAACTTGCAGCTATAAAAGCTGATTATTACTTTTTCCCAGCGTTTCCGGCACCATTTTTCTTCTTTAACCGGAATGCAATAAGTGCAATTCATGATGTGGGATGCTGGGATTGTCCAAGCAAAAATAAAAGATACATGACTCTCTATTTTAAGCTTATGTACAGAAAAGCAGCGCTTGGAAATAAGAGAGTTGTAACCGTATCACATTTCTCAAAGGAGCGGATTTCAAAGATTTTGAAAAAAAATCCTGATGAGATTGCAGTTGTTTATAATGGAGTATCAGATTGCTTTGCAAACTTTTGCTATGATAAAAAACAAGATATAAAGGCGAAGGAGGTCTACAGACTTCCAGAAGGATATATTCTCTGCCTCTCAACATTAGAGCCAAGAAAGAATATGAGACTTTTGGTGGAGGCATTTGGTTAATTGATCAAAGAAAAGAAAATTGATACTAGCCTAGTTCTAGCTGGAAGAAAAGGTTGGTTAATGGATGATTTGCTTTCCAATCTGGATAAAGAAATTGTTGATAAAATCCATTTTACCGGATTTGTGGAAGATGACTTATTGCCGTATGTATATAGGAATGCACAGGTCTTCGTATTTCCTTCAGTATATGAGGGATTCGGAGTGCCTCCAATCGAAGCGATGTCTATGGGGATCCCTGTGATCTCCTCAGATGCAGCTTCATTACCGGAGGTTTTGGGTAACGCGGCTTATTATTTTGAAAATCGAAATTTGAAAGATTTGAAGAAACAGATTGTAACCGTCATGAATCTTCAAGAGGAGAAGGTTGATATGATGAAAAAGGCAGGGGTTGAGCAAGCTCAGTTATTTAATTGGAAAATTGAAGCTTTGAAGCTAAGAGATACTTTACTTATACAAAGACGATGATTGAATTTGACTCACATACTTTATGGGTGAAAGTAAAAAATTAAGAAGGAATTGGAAAAATGAAATTTTCACTAATTATTGGTACATTAAATCGATGTAGAGAATTGGAAATATGCTTAGAGTCACTTAGAAAACAAGTATTTAGAGATTTTGAAGTCATAATTATAGATCAAAGCATAAATGATAGTACTCAGCAATTAGCAAATGGATATCAGGATTTAAATATAATTTATGAACATGTTGACTTTATGGGATTGTCGAAGGCGAGAAATTATGCTTTGAAAATGGCACATGGAGATTATTTTGCATTAATAGATGACGATGCATATTATGATGAACGATATCTTTGGGAAGCTGATAAAGTTTTAAATGATGATAGAGAAATGATTTTAGTTGGAAATATCGTTCAAAAGAGTATGTTAAAAAAATATTCTTCAAAAAAACAACTTAAAGCAATGGGATATCATCAGATTATGAAAAATTGTCCTTCACCAGTATTAGTTTTTCCATATACTTTATATTGTAAAGGAATATGTTTTGACGAAAATTTTGGTGTTGGGGCGACATTTGGTGCTTGTGAAGAAACGGACTTGATTTTAGAAGCGCTAGATAACAAATATCGGATAGGATATTGTGAGAATATGTTTGTTGTTCATCCGACAATGCAACACTCATTTGAAATTGAAAATACTACAGAAGTAAAAAAAAGAGAAAATTATGCACGTGGTTTGGGAGCTTTGCTGGAAAAAGATAAAGTTATAAGAAAAAATAAAAGACTACACTATTATGAAATGGGAAAAAAGTGCAAAATTTTATTAAAAAAAACTGGGCTATTTGGGAAAAAAGAAAAAGATCTAGCCATTGCTGATCTTAGAGGGTTAGACACAGGAAAAAGAGATTTTAGAAAACTATTAGAGAAGGAGACTTATAGATGATTCCAAAGATTATTCATTACTGTTGGTTGAGTGATGATCCCATTCCCGAATCACTTCAAAAATGCATGAATTCATGGAAAGAGAAAATTCCAGAGTACGAGTTCAAAAAATGGGATTTTACGATATTTCCAAAATCTGAATCTAAATGGGTGGAAGAAGCATTTGATAATAAGAAATATGCATTTGCGGCAGATTATATTCGACTATACGCAGTTTACAACTATGGTGGCATTTATATGGATATGGATATTGAACTTATAAGAAGATTCGATGATTTATTAAATGCACCATATATGATGGCATATGAAAGACCTAATCGTAATGGAATTGAAGCAGGATGCTTTGGAGCAGAAGCAGGAAATCCTTTTATCAGCGATTGTCTAAAGTACTATGAAGGAAGACCTTTTGTCAAAAGTGATGGTACTTTTGACAAAAGGCCACTACCATTAATAATGAAAGATTGCTTGGTAAGAGGTGGATTTGAGTATAAACTATTTGATTGGGATTACTTTACTGCCAAATCTTATGAAACAGGAGAAGAAAAGATTACGACTAATACTTATTGTGTTCATCATTTTGCCGGCACATGGAAGACGGAAAGTGAAATTAAAATTATAAGGAACACTCAAAGATTGCAAAAATATTTTGGATATAAAGTAGCGCGTAATATAGCGGAGTATGTTGATACTTATAGTAGTCAAAAACTCAAAGGCATTGTTCAATTGACATGTGAGAAAATTGGACGTAAGAAAAAGGATAAGAGCGAATGAGAAACTTTTCCAAAAAAACAATTTCATTATTTGATTTATGTGTTGGCATACTAGTCTTTCTGTTTTGTTTTGAACATGCCTATGTTATATCAAGTAATAGCGATATGTACAATATTTTATCTAACAGTGAGTGGATATTCTATTTTGTGCTTATTGGATTGATAATAGGTACAGGAAAATATAATAAAATGCAATTAGTAATACTTGCATTTCTTGGAGTAACACTTTGTATTGTCTACATTCAAAGTGGGTATGCAGCACCATTAAAGATGTTTATTGTAATTATGGCGGCAAAGGGAAGAAATTTTGATGACATTGTATCAATAATATTCAATGCATATACTTGTGCTATATTTGTCACAGTGTTACTTTATTTACTTGGTATATCGAACAGTGGCATCCAAAGAAGAGGTTATTCAGCGATAGGATTTGATTCCGCAAATGTCGTCGGAGGATATATTTTGATATGTTATTTAATCTGGCTATATAAAGCAAGAAACCATATAAAAATATTGATTGTAACTGCTGTCATTGCACTTTTTGTATATTTTGTTATAAATAACAGGAGTGTTGTATTCTTGACTTTGCTTGCACCGTTATGTCTTCAATACTTTAAGCATCTTGTCAATTCAAATAAGGGTAATATAATTTTAAAAAATACAATTGTTTGGCTTCCTGTTATTTGTATTTTGATTTGTATAATTACAGCAGAAATGTATCCCATAAATTCAGTAATTCAGAAGATTGATGTATTATTTAATCATAGAATTTATCTTAACTACAGGAATATTACACTTTATGGTGTGAAAATTTTTGGACAGTATATAATTTGGGGAAATGGACAAACCTTTTATAATCCTATTACAGGTACATATAGTGCCTATAATACAGTTGATAATTCATATATATGCTTGCTTATACAAATGGGTGTAGCTATGACTGTAATATATGTTTTACTTTTTGTAAAAGTTGCAAAAAAAATGGTTGCAGAAAAAAATGCAGAATTGCTATGCTTTATGGTAATACTTGCATTTTATGGAATGACTGAGTCTTCAATTCTTGATGTTTTTGTAAGTGTTCCATTAATTTCTCTAATGAGTTATACTCCGCTAAGCAGAACTTTACCTTAATGATCTAATCACTCGAATGCTGTGAAAGGTTTGGATTTATTGAATCGAAGAAGGTGATTGAAAATGAAAATAAGTATTATAGTTCCGATATATAATTGTGAAAAGTATCTGGAACAATGTATAGGCAGTTTGGTGAAGCAAACATATAGCGATATTGAAATTATTTTAGTTAATGATGGATCAACCGATAGTAGTTTAAGTATCTGCAAAAAGTATAGTGAAACAGATGATAGGATACAAGTCATAAATAAAAAAATGGAGGTGTATCTTCTGCGCGGAATGTGGGGATAAAAGTATCAACAGGAGAATATGTGATATTTGTAGATGCAGATGATTGGTTATCACTTGATGCCTGTGAAGAAATTGTAAATTCCATAAATGATAAAACACTTTTATATTTGTGGAGTGCTAATAAAGTGACAAATGATTCAATTGAGAAAGTAATAACAGTCAATAATGAGGAGATGGATTCACTCGTGGCTGATATTATATCAGTTTCAAAAGGACAAAATACTTTTATTAGAAGCCCGTGGGCTAAGGTTTATAAGCAATCGATATTAAAAAAATGTTGCTTTCCAGAGGATATTTATATCGGAGAAGATGCTTGCTTTTTATTAAATTATTTACAGTATATTCCTGGTATAGAATATATTAGTGTAGAAGATGGAACATGGTACAATTATAGAATTGTTGCAACTTCTGCTGTTAGAAGGTACAAATCAGATTTATATCAGCAAAGTGTTAAACAGTATTGTTATATATTAAAAAAAATAGATAATATGAAATATAACTGAATAAGTAGTATTGATACGGCTTTGACAGCTTTTTGCTGGGGTATTTTTATAAATTTAAAGATTAATGAAAACAAGGATAAAAAAAATACAGATTGTAAGAAGTGGTGGAACTTTGTTGGAAAAAGAATGAAATGGAAGCAATTTGATAAAAAGCAAATTCAGAAATTTTATATTTTTTGTTCATTTGTTGCATGTTTTCTAAATGAAACATGTTTGGAAAAAATCATATGTAAATATATAAGAGAACACGAAATATCTGACTAACAGATTTCATGATAATATTATGGAAAATATTTATATACAATATGTTAGAATTCGGCATACATAAAAAGTATTTGGATGAAGTGATAAAATTGTGCAAAAGGACGGATACACTGAATAATCGTATTATAGAGTATATAGAAAAAGATAAGAAAGGTAGGAACGATGAAAAGTGAAGAAAATCGGAATATTAACTTTTTATAAATCCGTGAATTATGGATCTGCATTACAGGCTTGGGCCTTACAGCATTTTTTAGAACAAAAAGGTTATAATGTAGAAATTATAGAATATACTCCGGAAGCCACTTTTTAGTGAATTTAGAAGTAAGTACATGAATTTAAGTTATAAAAAGTACACAAAGGATTCTTGTTTGAATGAGATGGTTGAAAATTATGATTGTGTAATTGGATGCGATCAAAAACAGCCATAATGTTTATTTTTTATCGGAATGTTCCTATTTCTATTTTATCCGAGAAGGCAGTGCTGTGCATTCGGGCTTTACTGAAAAATACTATGACGAACTGCAATTTTGCGAGGATTTGGTAGAACAATATCGTGGAAAGAAAGAACTGAATATGGCGACAAAAATCAAGTGCTACCGGTTTATCATTCGTCTGTTGAGAATGTCGGATCTTCCTGCCGCAGATTACAGCATACTATTGCCCAAAGCAAAGCGGTGTTACAGCAGTGTAAAAATAGAACTTTCTGTAAAAGATCGGGTGAAATTTCAGGTGCTTTCCCATGCATTCCTACGAAGGATTTATTTAAAGGTGAAGAAATGAAACTTGAACTGATTACAATTAACGACTTGACAAATTATGGCAACCGTCTTCAAAACTATGCCACCCAGAAATTTTTGCAAAAAAAAGGATTTCAGGTGGAAAATATCGTGGATGAAAGCTATTATCCTATGGCCGGAAACAGCGAAAGCGAATTACGGCGGATAGCCCGGCGCGTAAAACGTGGCGTAGTGCACTTTCGGGGTCTGACCCTATGAACTCCGTTTATTAAAAAAGTTTTGGATTATTATAAAGATAGAAATTTTGTAATGGAAGATGGGAGCTTTGATACAACGCCACTTCCCCAAGTAATGAGGAAAGTATTAGATGAATCTGAAATAAAAATAGATTTTATGGATTGGCACACATTTACAAATAAATCTTTGGAGACGGGAATTGAGCATCCAATATCAAGAAGTTATGCCATACATCATTTTGCGGGTTCATGGAAAACAGAAACAGAAAAAAAAGAAATCGAATTACACCAAAACTTTATAAGAAGATATGGAAAATTGGGAGAGATTTTATTTAAATGTATTGAGTATATACCTCATCCAAAAAAAATAGTAAAAAAAGTAAGAGAAAAATTGAAAGAGGGTAGATAATGTTTAATCAGGAAAGTAGAACCCAAAATGTATTAAAAGCATCATTTATTGGGACGAGCTGTAATTTAATTAATACAATCCTTGGATTTGTATACCGAACAATTTTTATACAAATCTTATCGTCAAATTATCTAGGAATTAATGGACTTTTTACTAATATTCTACAAATATTATCTTTTGCAGATTTAGGTATTAGCACAGCTATAGTGTATCGTTTTTACGAGCCAATTAGTAGAAATGATGTAAAAAAAGTTGGTCAGCTTATGAATTTTTTTAAAAAAGTGTATATTAGTGTTGCTTTGGTTATTTTATTAGTTGGGTTATGTTTACTTCCCTTTTTGAATTTTTTTATTAAAGATACTGCGGAAGTTCCAGAGGATATTAATTTGCAGGTGGTTTATCTTCTTTTTCTGTTCCAAACACTTTCATCTTATCTATTTGTTTATAAACAGACGATATTGAGTGCTGATCAAAAGCAATATATTGCTTCTTTGATACAAACATTGATAACATTCGTTCGATATGTTTTACAAGTATTGATTTTGATAACAACACATAAATACATATGGACATTAGTAATCAGTATTTTATTGAATCTTATATTAAATTTTATTTTCAGCGAATGGGTAAGCCATATGTATAAGGCTGTGTTTAGCATAAAAGAAAGCATTTCAAAGAGTGAAAAGAAGCAAATTTTTAATGACACAAAAGCAACATTATGTCATAAAATTGGAGGGACAGTATTAAGTAGTACGGATAACATAGTTTTGTCGAGATATGT
>JAERMT010000771.1_pt1 | contig 16216 bp, 25 predicted proteins | sample 9267081 | NCBI WGS metagenome assembly JAERMT01 (sample SAMN17071939, study PRJNA684904) | human gut metagenome | isolation source: diarrhea sample from child under the age of five | host: Homo sapiens | place: South Africa: Mafikeng, Mafikeng Provincial Hospital | collected 2019-09
TCCTTTGAGGCCTTAACGAAATCAAAATACCCTTCATCTGATTCTAAAATTCCGGCGGAATACGCCATACGTCCATCCTTGATGAATCTTGCGGAAAAATAAAAGTATCTTTTCATCGCAGTAACTCCCTAGTAAATTCGTTACGCATCGGCTCTACGATGCTTGTGTACAAGCTCTTCTTGTCTTCCGGAATATCATCCGGTGTAATAGAGAACATCAACAAGTAAGACATCGGAATCCCCAACACCTTACAAATCGCATCAATCTTACTTTTGCGTGGAAACGTTCTTCCGGTTTCCATAAACAACATATTCGTCTCGCTACAACCGATAGCCTTAGCCAGTTGTCGTTGGGTCAAGCCCTTGCTTACCCTAATTGTCTTAATCGCCTTTCCTAAATCCATAATAATTCAACTTATAGATACTATTTCTTCAACTAAAATGTTATTTCTAATTCTTTTCAAAAACTTTATCGTTTTGGCACTCACAGCTTGCGTTTCATGCACCTTTACACCATCAATTTTACGCAATACAACATTACCATGCGTGCTGCCAAAAATAAAGCATTCCTTGCCTCTCCAGCGTACCATGTCGAAACGCTGAAAGCGAGATTTGCCAATCTTGTGAGAGGCTATCGTGCTCCTGCGGATGCCACCTTTCTTAGGGTTGGCTACATGCAACACTCTCGTATGGCGAGGTACACAACGGCACATAAAGAAGGAACTCAACCGCATTGCGTGTACGTTCTTAGCAATACAGAAAGCATCGGCTGCATGGGTCTTGGCGATACCATTCTCAATGCGAGTATGCTTGGTTACATAACCATAAGTCAAGTGAACGTTCTCAAATTCTTCCTTCGCTCGCTCATAGACTACCCAACGCATAATATTCATAACGGCTGCATCACGCAAGGAATTTCCACGCTTGATTTTCAACTCGAACTCCCCACGATGGTAAGCCTTGTGACAAGTCTCACATAGAGTCACGAGATTGCTAGGGGAATTGCCACCTGTCTTGCGGCTCTCCAAATGATGAACGTTCAGAATATGGTCTTTGCTCTTGCCCTTGCAATGAACACACCTATGTCCATCCCTAGCCAAAACGTACTCCCTCACGTTCCAAAAACCCATTTGTTCACCTTGCTGATACTCCTCACCTTGGATGTCGGGTCTCTTAATCTTTTGCGCATCGAACTGAGCAACCTCGATTGTTGTCTTCGTTATTGGAAGTAACTTACGAACCAAGCGGATAACCTTCAAGTGACTCTCAACCTTTTGCTTAACACTAGGTGCTAGCCAACCATCTTTCTTCTTGCGGTTATCAAAACGAACCTTGCGGTAACGTGTCTTGCGGTTTCGCCTTGTCCTTCTCAACTCCCTGCGAGTAGAAAGCAAGTTCACAACATCATTTCTTAACTCAACCTGCGCTGCAAGCAGCTCCTTCTTCTCGGAACTCGCCGAAACGCCAATGTGCTTTGAGCCAGCATCAATGCCAAGGCTCACTTCCTGCGTATAGGTGGTGCTCTCATAATCCAACTGAACGACAAACGGAACACGGCTGACAACATGAGCCTTGCCGTGGCGAAGAAGATAACCTATCCTCCCTCCACGCTCGCTTGGCATCAATGCCTTACCATCCTTGCTCCTTACGTAAATCATAAAAAATCAATTTAAATTAATAAATAAATCTCCCACCAAAGTGGGGTTGTGCGCCCATCGCCAATGTTATAGGGTGGTTTCTTGTCCGCAGCACAGCAGCTTTCGCCACTTTTAACCACGAACCGCAGAGGGCAGAACTTGGACGGACATTCTGACATGCCTATGCATTCATCCCTAACGTAGCTCCCTAATTCCATTCGGGGCTGAGGCTAATCCGCTCCGGACGATTGAATGGATAATCGCTGTAGCCTAATCAAGGGCTTCCGGAACTTGAAATTTTAATTTTTCAAATCTATTCTTTATCGCTATCATAGCATCCTTGACTCCATCTTTGTACCCAACGGAATATAAAGTGCAATCCTCTTCGCTAGGTTTTCCGGTTTTTGATTTCAGAAATTCTTCTATCTCACAGAAACCATGCTCCAAGAATCTGAGGAACATCGCATTCTTCGTAATAGCTGGTCGTAGGACATCTTTAACCCAATCCCAGCCATCACCATAACCTAACGTGAAATTTGAATTGCCACAATATTTCACTTTCGGCTCATCAAGCCATTGTTTTAAAATTTCTTTCTTTGTCATTATTCCCAGTTTTTGAGGTGTGTCTCACCATTTTAATTAATAACATTTGTTTCTTAATCACGATGCAAAGATACAAAGAATTATTGTAATATGCAAATGTTTTAATGTGTTTCTTGTCTATATTAATATATTTTAATCTTACTATATAGAATCTACTATTTGTTTTGCAGTTTTTTAGATTTCGCTCTCTTTCAAATACCCCTGTTGTCTATTACCTTTAACGTGTGCCTCACGCTTTGTAATTTTTGCATCTTGCAGCGATTTCTGTCACTCGCTTCCCTTGTACTTTCGTAGTGCTACCTTTCTTGCATTTCAAAATATTTCCTATACTTGTATTTTGTATTACCAAGAAATGGACGCAACAAAAACAACTTCTAAAATTCTTATCCATTTGACATTTCCTTTTTAAGTTTCTTTCTTTGAGCCAAGAACATAACAATCTCCTCGAAATCATCGCAATTCAAGAGCATTTGTCCAACCTGCCATTCCGCTGCTTTCTGATTGGCATCCTCCATACCCTTTGCTAAGAATGTGATTTTCTTGTCTTGGCTTCGATTCTCTACAGTAACTTCAAGTGTACCATATTCAAGTTCGGTAGTCTTCATACTGAGACCTTCATCAAATATCCTCAACAAATGATTAAAAAGATTACTTCTTTCCATTTTTCAACCTTTCATTTTCTTGTTTCAACAAGTCCTCAAATTCCTTGCGCTTTGCTCGCATAATCTCGAACCATTTACTTGGTGTTATAGGACACCCCATAAGCCAATGGTCGAAGTTTGGAACAGGCAAATTGAACTCTCTAGCTTCAATAGTATAATCGTACCACTTCAACAACTCTTCTTCGGGAGCTTCCTTTTCAATATCTGTTACAATAGTAGCCATATCGAAAGTCAAATCGCCACAATTAGCTATTCCTCCAACTTGGTCACCTATCCAAAATGTCTCCGGATTATCTAATCCGTAAAATTCATGCTTCTCACAGAATGCCTTCAAGTAAGCATTGCAAGCATTCTCGTAATCATTCTTTAATTTCTCCTTATCCATATCACATATCCTTAAAAAGTTTATTAATCTCGCTCTTCTACACCTTTGGATGGGAGCACATCACAACTTGCGTACTTGGGTCATGTCTTACCTGCCATTCACAAGTATTACACCCCAAATCACCAACTTTATTAATTGCATTGGTGTATCTGCCTTTCTCACCATAGGGGCAATCGGTAACAAAATCCTTTCGTCCCCAGATGTACTCATCTATCTTGTATGAGATAGCATTTGCTTTCTCCTTTTTCTCGTTAATATTTAAAAACATCATATCGTCAATATTTAAAATAAGCATAGCTGACCATCATCAGCGACCTTAACATTACTCTCAGAAAACCAAAGTTCCTTGAATATCCTCTCCATGCAAGCTACGACAATCGAATTTCCAGCAGCCTTTTGAAGACTTGACTTCGACACTCCACTTTCAAGCATCTTGTCTATGTATTCTTCGTCAACGTTCATTAAGCGGAAGAGTTCTCTCGGAGTCAAACGCCTAATGCGCAACCTTGTCTCTCCAAGCACAACCAAGGAGTCCTTGCTCGCAGATGTAATGGTATTGGCTATGTTCTTTCCAAGTTCGACCTTTGAACTATGCTTTTCGCCTTTTATCCACTTCCCCTCAGAACGAGTTCTTATAGCTGCACTCATAGGTTCTTTCCATTCATTCGATACAAATTTCTCTTTACATAGCAAGTCATCACTAAAAAAGTACTTCTCATCCACATTTTCCTCCAAGACATCAACCAAGTGTTTCTCTAGTTTTGTCTTTCTCGGAAAATGATAATCTATCTTATCACCATCGTTTCGTATAGAGAGCATGAATACACGCTTTCTGTTCTGAGGAACACCGCAGTCGGCTGCATTTACCACCTTAGCGAAGTTGATATATCCATATGATTCTAACTCCTTGCGCCACTTGTTAAAGAACCCTATGAACTTTGTTTGAACCAAAGCCTCTACATTCTCCATCAAGAGGTATTTCGGCCTCTTGGTAATAATGGCGTTTCTTGTGAACCAAAGGATAGAGGAACGTGTATTGCTTCCCTCCTCTATTCCTTTCTGCTTTCCGGCTTGCGAAACAGACTGGCAAGGTGTTGAATATGTCAGCAAGTCAAAATCGGCTACCTTGCTCCAATCTATCTTGGTCATGTCACCAAAGTTCTTGCCGGATAGACTAGGAAAGCAAGCATTATGCAAAGCTATTGCATTTGGCTCTATCTCAGACCATCCGATGCACTCGTAATCGAAATCAGAATATTTCTTCTTCAACCGCTCTAAAGCCATCAGTTGAGAGTCATATCCGGCACAAAGTTCAAACGTCCGTATCTTCATTAAATATCATGGGTTTTACAAAAATCCTCTACAAAGCCATCACCCCAATCATCCTCATGCCATATCTTTGCAACTTCAAGCTGTCCCATTTCCTTTATAGCCAAAAGAACTTGCTTTATATCGTTTTCGTACTTAGGCAATGAATTCTCCATAATCGGGAATACATCCTTTATCTCTTCAAAAGACAACACAACGTCAAACGAACCACCTTCACTTGGCGTTACTTCAAACAACTCTTCAGAAAGATTCTTTGAGGATTTCAACCACTTCAAGAATTGCTTTCTACTACGATACTCACAATATAAATTGCTAAACTTTACGTATAGCTTATCAAAACTTAACTCTTTCATAATAAATCAAATTTATCTTTAATTATCTGTTTCAAACACCGTCTGCTTGCCTCGTCTCATAGCACGATACTTCTCAGGAGCCATTGGTAAGCCATTCTCTTTTAATGCTTTCTCATATGCACCAAAAGCCAAGCAATCCGCTTGCTCGTTCAAATCATCGCCATTATGTCCCTTTACCCAAGTCAAAATAACAAGCTTATCCTTTGCACACTTACGATACAACTTGATTAAATCTGTGTTCTTTATATCTGCGCCTATTTCCCAATCTGTATATCGGAACATCTTTAATGCGTACTTGGAATCACTTCGAACCTCTATGACAGAACCTTTCGGGCAATAATTAACGGCTGATATTATCGCTAACATCTCCATTCTATTATTGGTAGTATGCAAGCAATGGTGTGTCTTGACCTTTTCAAGTTCACCTGTAGATGTATTCACAACAATATACGCAGAACCACCTGCCTTATGGGTGGAATAGTTATCGCAGCTACCATCTGTATAGCAAATATAGTTTGGAAGAAGCCTTTTTCTTTCCACAACAGTTTCTTCTTTCTTAGGTTGAACCTTTCCATACTTTGCATTCTTGCCTGTTCGCAAAACGGAGTTGTAAGCACCTGCCAATGTTCGCCAATCATCACAATAGTTTCCATCTTTCTGTCTCCATTCGTTTTTCCATAACAAGTCCCACAAATCTTCGATAAAGCCCTTTTCTATCCAATTTTTCTTTATACAGAAACCCGAAAAGACTCGGGAAGATGGTATCTTCGCATACAAATCCTTTGCCATTTCGTCAATAGCATAATCTTTTTTGTTTGCGGTACACCAATTGGGAATAACAATTATCACCTCCCTCTTGCCAAGCAGACGTTTAAATCTAGATATATTGCCAAAGTAGCGATTAGACTCTTCCGCAAAGTCAGCATTCTTCACTAAATTCGCAAAAGTTTTGTTTGAAACACGAATCGTAAACAAGTCTATATCCTTACAAGTTTCCAATATTCTATTAACCAAGTCAAACATAGCCTCTATTTTGTCGGCTTGTTGCTCGTTGACCAGGAAGTTGTCACGAATGAATTTGTCACCATCATACAATCGACTATAAGCCAACACTCGATTTGCACCTTTCACACGATATGAACTCAGATAAACATCATAAGCTCTAACTTGATGTTCTGATTCCAAGTACTTTTCTTCTATCTTCTTCATAATCTCGTATATATAATAATAACACGTAATATATCAAGGAACACGTTAGCCTCTTAAAGACTCCTATACTTATTCCAACTAACTACTAATATGAAAATGTCCAAAATAGAACTTACCCACCATAGAAGTCATCAGGTAGATTTCCTATTGTGCCATTTTCCTTTATTTGCATTCGATGTCCCTTCAATTTATAACCATAGATTCTGTGCTTGATAGCAATAGAAGTCTCTCGGTCTCCAAAAGAGTAAGAGCAAGGTATAATTAAATAGTGCAGGTTACCTACGTTAAACGTAAAGTTCCTACGACCAAACCTTTGCAATGTTCGTTCCATCTCTCCCTCGTTTCTATCATCTGCCATGTGCATTTCCGCATACGTGGACTTAATCTTACCTTCGCAGATAAGATTCTTCTTGATTCGGCATATAGAGCCATGACCCATATTCACAACCTTTGCAAACGAGTTAGTAGTTAGTTGATGCCAAGCACAATCATTGTTGCCAACGTTAAAACAGTCTTGACGAGCACCACTAATAACCGATGTGTACAAAATATTGTTGACTATAGAATATAACTCCTTTAGCTTATAGTCCTTATTAATAGGAATACGACAAACGTAAGCCCCTTGAAAGCGACCGCCCTTTTTATTGGGCTTCTTTTCTTTATCACGGAACGTATTCACGATAAATCGCCCGTTACCAAGTTCTGTAAAGAGTCCATCCTCCTTGACATCCTTTAGCAATTTTCTTGCCTTTGGATAGCCTACACCGAGTTTTTTCTTTACATCCTTGATGGTTAAGTTAAATATTACAGAATTTCTGCGTTGCATCTTACACCAAATGGCAAAGCAAAGAGTCTCCTTGTGCGCTTTCACTTCTTGCGATGACGCACCATAGGTATACTTCTTTACCAAGTCCATACGTATGTGTAAATAATGCTTTTCCATAAATTCCTTATTTGTTTACCTTATCTGTGTTTCGCCTACTCCAACAATTATTGCCCATTGCTAACCTAGAGCAATCTAAGAATGTTTCGACTCAAAACAAGGATTCTAAAAAGAAATCCTTACCCTTCATTCGTCTGACACCGAAATCTAGGTAAGGATTATCGTGGTATGGCTTTCGCCACGGAAAATCTTATTGATTCTTGTAAGCGTGTCAGCACCAACAAAGCACGCTGCAAAGATACTAATTCATTTTCATACTGCAAGGTCTTTAGTGCGTTATTTTACTCCGATTGCGCATTTTTAACACAAAATACAATTTTAATCACATATACGAAACTATAAATACATTAAACCGCTTGCAATTTTAACATTTGACACTCTAAGGCATTTTCAAGACAAAAAAAAAGAGAGCAACCACCATCACTGGCAGCTGCTCCATAAGTTGTTACCTTAAACCAATCTAAAACCTTAATAACTAAAAACCAACCTAATAAAATAACTTTTTCTTATATTTTACCGTGAGAAAGAAAATCATTGTAACCAGCATTAAGGAAACGACCCAAAAGGAAATCATACCGAATTTCCAATAGAACAAATCCCATCCCTCCAAGTCTTTCTCAATATATTCCTTTTTGGTCTGGGCGATACTCAATTCTCTGTTTAGGCTATCCCTCTGAGCCTTATATATACTCGCTCGCTCTGCTATCTCCTTATAATGAATAAGGCTATCACGAACCTTGGATAGTTCCTTGCTGTCCCTGTATCTAATCTCTATATGAGTAGAATCCTTACCTAGCACCTTACCACTCTCATCTACCCTTGTCTTGACATCATCCTTGATGTATGTGGAATCCTTAACCTGTTTTTCGGTCTGCTCCCAATGATAAGATAGCAAGCTGTCCCGAATAAGCTTGACCCTTTCGTTGATAATTGAGTCCCAATGGGCGTAAGTAGTAGTGTCTCGCACCACCTTTTCCACTTCTACATATCTTGTTGTCCGGCATCCGTACATCATCAGCATGATGAAGAAACCTACCAATATGGTAACGAGCCAACGCCACCAATCAAATCTAAGCTCCATATCAACCTCCTTTTTGTGTGCAAAGATAAACATTTATATTACTATATCCATACAAATTATAGACTTCGTTTTTGCAAAACAAGAAAAGTGAAAAATAAGTCTTTTCTGTTAATGAACCTTACGAGACTACTCTTTTCAGCAAAATATTATTAATTACAAAGAAAATCTTTGGTTTTTAGTTGCATTTTTCAATTATTGTTTGTATCTTTGCGATGTAATTAAGAAACAAGGTTAATAATCCATTAAGCCCTACGCATCACGGTTAAGCGAATATATATGAATACAGAAAATGTGATAGAATTAATAAATCGTGCTCGAAAAAAGCTAGAAAGAATAGATGACGAGAATTGTTATTCACTATCAATGGATATAGATAAGCTTTTGGATTTTGCACTAAAAGAATTGAAGGATGAGTAATACTTTATACGTTCCAAAGAACAAGAATATAGATAGAAGAACAAAAAATATTGTTCACCTATCTGATGGTTCTATAAAATATGATTTTAATAAGTATAATAGCTATATTGAAGCTATTTATGCTGATTATATTGATTGCCGAACGGACGAGCAATTAAAAGAGTCTATTTCTCTTTGTTTTGCCGATAGCCTTGACCAAAAGGTTATGTTTAAGAAACTAAAATTACAATTTTTATCAGCCCTCGCCAACACGGATAAGGCATAAGACATGAAACCTATATTTCTAGAAAGTAGGATAGCTTTTATTGCTTGCGATGAAGATGAATGTTTGCATCTATTCACAACTCCACCTGATAAAGGATTCTTTAATTGGGTAAGCGATGGTTATGGTCATTGTTTTGATATTGACGAAAGCTATTGTGAAGACTTAGGCATTGATGTTCCAACTTGGGATGATGAAGAGCCGATAGAAGTTGAAATCGACATTCATATTAGCAAGCACGAAGAATAACAATATATTAAGCCCTCGCCATCACGGATAAGGCATTAGATATGAAAAATATCTATGGAAAGACAGTATATCCCAAATACGAGATTGCTCTTAAACAGCACGTAAAAGGTAGTGTGGAAGACAATTACGAAAGTGTAGAGTTTGATGGAGCAGACAATTATAGAGAAGCTGTCAAAATGGCTAAGAAGTATTCGTTAGATATTGGTTCTGGAAACATGCGTTATAAAGAATCAGCATCATTAGATGCGGGTCTTGCGCAAGTAACCATAATCTGTTACTATTCTGACGATATATCAGATTATAATGAGGTGTGGCAAGAAGAATACATAAACGGAAAGAAAACAAAAAGATATTAAGCCCTCGCTATCACGGTCAAAGTAACTTTATGGCTTATCTTAATAAAGAACAATACGAGTATCGCAGAAATAGTGCTGCCGAAAGATTACACTCTACTTGGGTGAGATTGACAAGAAATACGGCACGTCATTTTGTCCAACCGGAATGTTGAGGGTCTATTAAACACAAGCATTAAATACTAGATATGAATAGTAATAAAACATCTAAACGAGGCGGTGCAAGAAAAGGATCTGGACGAAAAGCACTAAATCATGTATATTTACACATTAGAATACCTAAAGATATAGCAGAAATTATAAAGCAGAAAGCTAAAGAAGAGAATATAACAATAGGTTCTTGGATTGTTAAGAATTTAAAAAATATATAAAAATAGGGTGTATCATAACACCCTATATAGATTACCAAGTGATTATCTTTCCGTTATTACATACGAGCTTTCCGTATTGTATATTTCCAACCCTGCGAAGCCATCCATGCAGGTTCACACCTTGTCTAGGGTCGTTGTTCACAATCGCATTGAGAAAGGCAATTCGTGACACCTTCAGCTTATCGAACAACGCCCATTGACCTTGTTTATATGCATTGATAGCAGCCAAGGTTATATTACCCATGATACCATCAGCTTTTGTTCCTACGATAGTTTGAATCTTTTGTACTGCTCTGCTTACTCCACTATTATAAGCAAAGTCAACCAAGAGATTAGCCACCGACTGGTTGTTGATTTGGTCAGCCTTGCAAGCATCCCAATAATATTTCTTGAATATGTGATGCCATTGTTCATCGGTTATCTTCTTCAAGTCCGATGCGGTTTTACTAGCACCATAAACTTTACGGAACGTCTCTAGGGTTACGCCTTTCATCGTTGCGCCTCCCCTGTCACTTTTTTTGTTAGAATATCCACCCTCGAATGAGAGAATGAATGGTTTTAAAATACTTGAGTCTGCCATAGTCTATTTATCGTTTTCGCTTTGATGTTCGCCACGTTCCCCTATCGTCTTGGTAATGCCAGCCGTGACGAACAAACTAGCCACACTACCAACAAATGCACTTAACCCCATCAAATCGGTCTTGATAGTACCATAAGTTACCACTTCCCACACTAAGACGAAGCATACTACTAGGAGCATCAAGAGACCTATCAGAGTAACGGACACTAAGAAGAATGCCTTGCTTGAATGTCCGCTATTAACTTGTATGAGTAATTTCAGATACTTAACCACGTTATTAAAAATATTAAAAGTGTTATGTTTTCTATTTCCTTAATACTTTATCTATGCCTCTTACACTCCGATTGAACGGATTGCAGTGTCGCACTGGGCATAACGAGTGCCCACTACCGATTATCCGAACGAACTCGGAATCACCGACTACTTTTCTCAATATGTTCAAAGCTCCATTTTGGTCTGCATTGATTATTTTACCTACGGATGAGCGAAACAAGCCACGCTTGACACGCTTCCCTAAATAACCCTCATGCTTGCAAACCTCCTCCAAGGCGAGAGCATCACACTTACTTGTGTAACTTTCCTCATGCTCGATGAAGTCGATACCAGCCAACTTACACTTGTAGCTGAGATAGGATGTCAGCCTCGCAAAAGGCAACTGAACAAACTTCTGATTGTTCCGCTTACCCATGTCTGTATTCTGTTTCCAACCGACATTGTAGCCTACAGCCAACGTTCCTATTCTCTTCTCAACAAGCACATCAACAATCTGACGACTCACCTTGTGAAACACATCCTCGAAATGTTTATCTCGCTTTGCATACAAAGCCATGATGCGTTTTGTACTTCGCTTGATACCTTGCAAATCCTTTATGGATTGCAATTTGGATAGTCTCTTATTGAAATACCTATTGTATGATTTCAAGTGCTTGCCACTCCAAATGACGCAACCTTCAGAAGTGACCATCGTTGCAAGATTATCAATCCCCAAATCAATAGAGGCATACTTGCTCTTATCAACATCTGGCACTGCCAATTCCTTGTCATATACAATTTCTACCTTTACCTTATCTCGCTCTGGTATCAATCGGATTTGGTTAAACTTAGAAACCTCGCCACCGTACTTTTCCCATTGAGGAATTGTTATAAGCAAGTCTTTCGCCAGTCTCATCTGTCCATCCTTTATGGTTGCGCTCTGCTTTGTATAGAACAAATTAAACATGCCTCCACGCTTGCGATAACTTGGCATTCGTGGCATCGCCTTGTACTTTTCAGGATGCTCCTTCCAATCCTTAACAGACTTACAATAAGCCTTGATACTTTTGTCTAATGTACGCAAAATCTGCTGCGAGCACTGGGCTTTCAATAGGTGATAGTTACATTCACCATTAAGGTTCAATGTTTGCTTCATAATCTTGTCCATATCATTGTACCAAAGCCAGATACCATCATTATCGAGCCGTTGACGAAACACATACAAGGCTTGGTTCCAAAGGTTGTTTGAAACCTTGAATAAAGCATCAAGCTGCTCTGTATGTCTTGTATAAAACTTATATATCAATCTCATTTTTTAAGTCCTCCTTTATTATTTCGAGTTTTTCCGTCTTCGCTTGGAATACATTTTCATGGAGAAGCAATGAAGCATTGAAATGATTTCCTCAAAGATTTCCACCTCATCTGCTTTGTTCTCAATATTATTGATATTTTAATCCTCCCTGTCACGATATATAGCGCTCTCTTCTTTTTCAACAAATGCTTCTAAAGAATCTCGTTTTCTTGGTGGGGTTCTAAGTTGGCATCCATCCTTGATGCATCTGTTCCATTGTGCCTCATGCAAGGCAAGCTTCAAATCGTTCTTCTCATCCCTAAGATTACGTATCGTAATACGATACTGATTGATTTCCTCATACAATTCATCTACTTTGCCGTTAAGATTAACGACTGACTCATTGGAACGTTCATAAAGAGCCTTCCACTCATCGGCATACGATGATATAGTCTTATTCTCTTCCTGCGATGCAATAGCCGCCTCCTTTCGTTTTCTACTATTATAGTAAAGCAGCGTTGAGATTACACCTGACGCACAAAGAAGATTAATTCCCGTCTGTATTAATTGAATAGTTTCCGCTGTCATTTTCTCGTGTTTTTGTTGCAAAGATAGTAATTTATATATAATAATGTGTAAACAGTCTCACCGGATAACTACACAATTAATTTTTGTGCAAATAATTAAATTTTTACTTAAACAAAGTTATAACACAGTGAACTACCCACAAGCCAAAGACTTGTAAGCTTCGGGCTTCGCAGAGGAACGGCTTTCCGATAGGTTGGCTCTTACTTCCTCTCCACCAGTGTAATCGACAGCCCCTGCCGATGTATGGTTTAGACCAAAACGGAGAATATTGATAGCAGCATTGACATCACGGTCATGATGAGTATGGCAAACAGGACATTCCCACTCACGAACAGACAAATCCTTGGTATGTTTGTTTACATACCCACAGACATTGCAGGTCTGCGAGGACGGGAAGTATCGGTCTATCTTCACTACCTTCTTGCCATTCCACTCCGCCTTGTAGGTGAGCATGGAAACGAAAATGCCCCAGCTCGCATCGGTGATGGATTTCGCAAGACGATGGTTTTTCTCCATTCCTTTGACGTTCAAATCCTCAATGCAGATGGTATCATATCTCCGTACAAGGGATATGGAGCACTTATGCAGGTAGTCGGCACGACTGTTGGCTATCTTCTCGTGAAGTCTGGAAACTTTGAGCCTTTGGTTTTCAAACCCTCTGCTGCCTTTCTTCTTTCGGGACAGATGCCGCTGTGCCTTTGCAAGTTTGCTCTCGTATCTCTTGACGTATCGGTTATTCTTGAAAATTTCCCCTTCAGAGGTGATGAGCAAGTCCTTCAAGCCCATATCCACGCCCACGGACTTGCCCGACTTCTTGACAGGCGTAACGTATTCCTCCTCCGTGAACACGGAAACGAAATACTTGCCGCTCGGTGTCTTGGAAATAGTAGCCTTGCCGACCTTGCCTGTTATCTCACGGTGAACATGACATTTGATACCCTCCTTGAACTTGGGCAAGAAGAGTCTGCCGCCAACGATAGAAACATGCTGTGGTACGGTAAAGCTGTTCTTGGAGTGCTTGGACTTGAAATTTGGGAACATTGCCCTCTTCTTGAAGAAATTGGTATAGGCTGTTTCGATGGAGCGGAGGGCGAATTGCAACGACTGGGAATTAACTTCTTTGAGCCATGTGGTAGCTTCTTGCTTCTTCAACTCGGTAAGCGACCTTTCTTGAGCATAGAAGTTATCGCTCTTACCAGTGAGCCTATACTGCTCTTTTCGCTGATTGAGGAAATGATTATACACAAAACGGGCGCAACCGAAGTGCCTTGCCAACAACTCGGCTTGTTCCCTGTTCGGGTACAACCTAAACTTGTATGTCCTGTGAATCTTCCTCATATCTCTTTTATTCAGTTTTTATGGTGTGCCTCACCAAATACCATTGCAAAGATACAAATTTTTCTTCATATACGCAAGGGTATTGGTAAGAATTTTCACCGAAATTATAATTAATTGCAGTTGTTCAAGTGTGCCTCACCTTATTTTATGTTACGCTACCATTAATAGCATTTCTTTTGATTGCATCTGAATCCATTGGCAACCATCCTTACGGAAATAGATGTCTGAATCAAACCTCTTGCCATCCACGATAATGTAATTACCCTTATACTCATATTTGTGGTTTCTTGTCAAAGGTACTAACAGGTACACCTCCATATTCTCTTTGTTTAGAACCAAGGTTAAATCAGTACCCAATATATGTGAAATAGTGTTGTCTTTGTCGTCGCTCAACACGCCAAACTTATCATCGTATCTCACATAAAGAGCATCCATCAAATTCTTATCCATATCGTTTCTAACTTTAAATCCAAAATATAATATATCTGCAGTTTAACGTGTGCGCTCACTTATCTAACTCTTAGGCGGCAACCTTGATAAAGTTGAAGAACTTCATCTGTCGCCAAGCTTGTTTCTCTACGTCCCAGTACTTAACGCAGTCCTTGCAAGCATAACCCTTGCCGTTTGGAGTGTAATCTATCAAAGACTCCTGCAAAGTGCCGAATGCCTGACGGATTGAGCCATCCACCTTCTGAAAGTAGAACTCGACAACTCTCTTCTTCATCGCCAGCTTCAACTTCAACACTGCCCAAGCTTGCTTCAAGCACTCTGACCAGCTCATTGTTGCTGATTTCAACTCAAAGGCTCTGTGTGCCATTGCCATCACTTCTCTCATCATATTCTTAAATGAATTAGCCATAATCAACTAAACGGTTTTACGAGTGCCACTCGGCTGCATAGCAGCATTTAATAGTTAAACTTTAAAGCCTTTATCTCTTAAAGACACTGCAAAGATACAAAATATATTCTAACATACCAAGTGTTTTGAAAGAAAATGTGAGAATATAAACAATTATTAACTTAATAACTTTGTTTAGACTTTATTCTTTACTTTTATTCACATTGTTAGAACTTATCTACACAAAACAAAGAAAATATTTGGTAGTTTCAATTATATTCATTATCTTTGCACTCAAAATAAAATCTCACATTATTAAATATAAGAAATATGGACGTTAAAACAATTATCAAAGAAAAGGGCTTTACTATTGAACAGGTAGCAAAAGAAATGGGTATCACAAGATTCACTTTTACCCAAAACCTCAGCCGTAACCCTACGATGAAGACATTGCAGCGTATTGCCGATGTATTAGAGTGTAAGGTTGGGGACTTCTTCAAAGACGAAATTGAGCCATCCAAACCAACATTTGTTTGTCCCCATTGTGGTAAGCCTATCGAACTGGAGGTTAAGGCTAAGAAGGGGAATTAAAGATTATAGCAAAATCCCTTTTGTTATATTTGCCACATCACTATATATAATAATGTAGTGGTGTGGTGTTTTGTGTTAACGTCCGTGAATTATTTGTGCCTATTACTATAAATTATTAAATAACAAAAGATACACATTAAATTATTTGCTCTTTCAACAAAATCTAATTACCTTTGCAAATACAGGTGAGTCACACCATAAAAAACTGAATAAAAATGAAGATAATAGAACAAGACACAATAGACATCATTAAGACGCACATAAATGAGCGACCAAGATACAAGTTGGCACAAAGAATGGGTGTCAGCGTAAAATTTCTATATAAGATATTGCACGAATGCGATTGTAATTTTGAGCACAAAAGATTTGTTCCACAGCCCAACAGGAAACGTGATGAACAAATCATAAATCTCTATCCTAACCATTCGGTCAAAGAGATTGCCGAGATTGTAGGGTGTCATCCATCTACAGTAGGAAAGGCGGCAAAAAGACTAAAGCTTACTCATTCGAAAGAAACTATCGAAAGACTTAAAAAGAATAGTTTGGCAAACTTAAAGAAAGCGTATGAGAAAGCAATAATAAATAAGAGGGTAAAAAGTTGGAAAAGAACTATGCGTGCAGAAAAGCTCAGATTTATGTCCTGCATTCCGCAGAAAACGAATCTTAGATTTTCAGAGTTACCTGCAAAAGCATATCACGCCAAATACAATCTCATTACGAAACATGGGTATTTCGGTTTTGAAGGCGAACCTTATATCTTGGGTTATGACCGGAATACTCGTAGGATGGATGAGGAATACTACAAGAACAAATATGGATTTTCTTTTGAGGAGGACGAAGAATGCCAAGAAGATTGACACAGGAACAGATGGACTACATCAAAGC
>JAERMT010000772.1_pt1 | contig 16204 bp, 16 predicted proteins | sample 9267081 | NCBI WGS metagenome assembly JAERMT01 (sample SAMN17071939, study PRJNA684904) | human gut metagenome | isolation source: diarrhea sample from child under the age of five | host: Homo sapiens | place: South Africa: Mafikeng, Mafikeng Provincial Hospital | collected 2019-09
GCATTCGTGGTTTTAACGGGGACGGACGCACCGACCGTGCGTCCCTACAGCGGGTTACCCGTCAAGTGCGTCCCTACAGCGGGTGGAATGTGCGGAGTGTTTCTACACGGTCGCCTTGACGGTTGTTTCAAAAGTTCTTCGTATATTTGCCACTACTACTAGTGACTATACGCTTATGAAGCAACTACTACATACTATATATCTCCTCCTCATCTGCACGATGCTAGCACCTAGTCTGGCGCAGGCGAGCGAGAGGAGCCTGGACGTAGCGGGGCACGCCCTCGAGCAGCAGCTTATCGCAGCAGCTCCGCAGCAGCTAGACCTGGAGCGGGCTACGCCTCAAGTGGAGGTGTCTGATGGCACTATCGTACCACTCTGCGAGTATGAGCAGATGCAGGTCTTCAACGTCATGGGGCAGGAGGTGCGCAATGAGCATCTCCCCGCAGGTGTCTACCTAGTGCGCCTTGTGGTGCAGGGCGAGACCTACACGCTCAAGGTGGTCATACGCTGACGCCACGGCTCCTAATTAGTTTAACTATTTGAATAGACTCCATCTCGTGAGAGCCTAGTTGCCTGCTCGAGAGGTGTCGTATCGCCTCATCGTAGCGCTGTCATGATGAGGCTCTTTTCTTATATCACCTTACTATGCTTGACCAGATCCAGCAAATACAATCAGCACTCTCTAAGCTAGCAGCCTCAACTCCCGAAGAGGCGGAGCAGTTACGTATAGCCTACCTTGGTAAGAAAGGGCGCATCACACAGCTATTCGACTCCTTTCGTCAGCTCCCTCCCGAGGAAAAACGTCAGCTAGGAGCTGCTCTCAACCAGCTCAAGCAGGAGGCGACGGTGCGCATCAAGGAGCTCCTAGCCTCTGTCGCTACAGAGTCCGTCCAGCAGTCGATGGACTTGACGCGCCCAGCGGTGCCTTACCCCTTGGGGTCGAGACACCCACTGACGCTCATACAGGAGGAGATATGTGCGATATTCGAGCGAATGGGCTTTAGCATTGCTGAGGGCCCTGAGGTGGAGGATGACTGGCATGTCTTTGAGGCGCTCAACTTCCCGCCCGACCACCCAGCCAGAGATATGCAGGATACCTTCTTTGTGGATCACAAGAGCAATATACTCCTGCGCACCCACACCTCTTCGGTGCAGACGCGTGTCATGAAGAGCCAAGAGCCACCCATACGAGTCCTCTGCCCTGGGCGCGTCTATCGCAACGAGGCTATCTCTGCGCGCGCCCACTGCTTCTTCCATCAGATAGAGGGACTATACATCGACCGCAACGTAAGCTACGCCGATTTAAGAGAGGCACTACTCTTCTTCGCCCAGTCGCTCTTTGGGGCAGATACGCAGATACGCTTGAGGCCTTCCTACTTCCCCTTTACTGAGCCTAGTGCCGAGATGGATATCTCGTGCGGGCTGTGCCACGGCGAGGGGTGTGGCTTCTGCAAGCATACCGGATGGGTCGAGATATTGGGCTGCGGGATGGTCGACCCCAATGTGCTAGAGAATTGTGGTATAGACAGCTCCGTCTATAGTGGCTACGCTTTCGGTCTGGGCGTGGAGCGCATTGCCAATTTGAAGTACAGCGTGAAGGATCTCCGCTACTTCTCGGAGAATGACCTGGACTTCCTCGCTCAGTTTACCGCGCACACCACACCACTCTAAAACACCTCTCCGCAGATGACTCTAGACGAACGCTACCGCCTGGCTCTGGAGGGACTCACTAAGCTCTACCCCGATGCCGACACGGAGCTTATCTACCACGACCCTTTCAGTCTACTCGTAGCGGTCGTTCTCTCGGCACAGTGTACGGACAAGCGGGTCAATATGGTGACGCCTCAGCTGATGGCGCACTACCCGACCCCCGAGGCGATGGCACGCGCCTCTGTCGATGACCTCCTCGCCCTCATGGGGAGTGTCAGCTATCCAAACAATAAGGCGAAGCATCTCATCGGTCTCTCCGAGCGCATTGTGTCCCACCACGAGGGGCTTGTCCCCTCGACTCGTGAAGAGCTGGAGGCACTCCCAGGGGTAGGGCGCAAGAGTGCCAGTGTGATGCTGGCGGTCTGCTTCGACACGCCTGCAATGCCTGTGGATACGCACGTCTTCCGTGTCGCTAAGCGTATCGGACTAGCCTCGGCACGTGCCACTACGCCTCTGGCTGTCGAGCAGGCTCTCAAGCGACGCATCCCCCGTGAGCAGCTCATACGTGCCCATCATCAGCTCATCCTCCTCGGTCGCTATATCTGCAAAGCGCGCAGACCGCTCTGCGAAGAGTGTACCCTGCATGACTGCTGTCGCCACTTCGCACGAGAAGCGAAGTCTTAGGGATTAGGGGCGCGCGCCGTTAGACTGGAGAGACTAGAAGTTAGACACTAGCAGTGAGTGCGGACTGAGGCACAGCTCGCATCGTCCCGACAGGGTGCGAGGTGGGATGCTTAGCGTCCCATCTCTAAGGGCTAATCTCTAACCTCTAATTTCGTATCTTTGCGGATATATACCTGTACTTATCTATATGGCACAACTCAGTAGTACCCCTTTGTCAGATGCTCTCGAGGTCACCTCTCTAGGAAGTGAGGGCGAGCGTCGTGTCGTCATCGTCGGGCACAAGTCACCTGACGGGGACTGCATCGGTAGTGCGCTGGCACTGCGTAGCTACCTACTGGCACGGGGTGCCGACGAGGTCTCTATCATGGTCGTAGGGCATGTGCCGGACAATCTGCTCTGGCTCCCGGGTGCTGAGACGATTCATCAGCTTACAGCGCAGAGCGACTTGGAGCCAATCCGACAAGCATTGGGCAGAGCTAGGCTCTTGCTTCTCGTGGACTTTAACCATCTAGGGCGGATAGGTAATCCGCTGGAGGGCTTGGTCGCGGAGGTTATTGGTAGGCCCGAGGTGCGCTCCGTGATGATAGACCATCATCCAGAACCTGAGATGGGACTGGTTAGTGAGATGTACAGTGACACATCGGCCTGCGCCACGGGCTACCTCATAGCAGAACTACTAGGTAGTAGTGCTCCGAGAGAGCTAGAGCTCTATGGTGGTGCCGATATGGCTACCTGCCTGCTGGCGGCTACCTATACGGATACAGGTCTACTGAGACATGGACAGATTACACCAGCTCTCTTCCGGCGGATTGCTACGCTGATGGAGCTGGGCGCAAGACATGATGAGGTCGTGCTACGAATCTTCAAGAGTGACAAGCTGAGCCGACAGCGGCTCCTCGGCTTCATCATCGATGAGCGCACTACTTATGACCTCGACCTTGGTGTGGCGGTCTTTGCGCTCAGACAGGAGGACTTCGACCGGTTTGGTGTAGAGCCAGGGGACACGGAGGGGCTGGTCAATGTACCCCTAGACGTGGCGGGCATACGGGCGGTGGCTTTCCTCCGAGAGCAGCGCGACCCAGAGGAGCCGGTCAAGGTTTCGCTTCGTTCGCAGGGCAACCTGCCGGTAAATGAGGTGGCGAGCAAACTCTTCGGCGGCGGAGGACATCTGAACGCTGCGGGCGCCGAGTACCAAGGTTCCCTAGCAGATGCGCTCGCCCTGGTCTGGCAGGGACTGCGTGAACTGGTAGACCGTTACCCTGAGTGTGAGATAATAGACTAGAAACTAGAGATAAGACAATAGAAGAGTATGAAAGCAACGAACCACATAACTACCACGGCACTTCTGACGCTCGTGACGCTCCTTACGCTGGGGCTGGGCTCCTTCACCAGTTGTCGTGAGAAGCAGCACATCAAGTCGCTCTCTGAGATGCTACGCGATGAGGAGAAGATAATCAAAGGCTTCATCCAGGAGCAGCAGATGAATGTGCAGGAGGGTACGGAGGGACAGCGAGAGTTTGACCCAGCCGTCTGGTACAAGTTCCCCAATGGTGTCTACATGCAGGTGCTAGACCAGGGAGCCGAGCTCGCAACGCCCGAGCGCACTCGAGTGATGCTACGCATGAAAGGTCGCTTCATCGCACCTGACTATAAGCACTCCTTTGATAATCTCTCTAAAGGTTATCAGCAGACTACCGAGTTTATTTATATAGACTCGCGCGATCGTACGGGCGCAATTCACTATAGACTCATCCAGGAGAGCCTCGGACACTCTATTGATGCGCTGATGTGCGAGGGCGTAGCCTATCCGCTCACGATGGTGGGAAACGGAGCTAGGGTACGACTCCTCGTCCCCTTCCTCCTGGGACCCAACATAGCGTACAACGCTGGAGCCCCGATGTACTGCGAGGAGGTGTGGTACCGCTTTGTCGAGGAGGAGCTCTAGCTCACTGACAGACACCACTACGCTCACGGGGCGCAGCACTCTGAGCTGGACAAGCAGACAGGGTTAGCTATTCGTTTTTTGGACACACACTTCATCAATACTTATGACACTCATCAAATCAATCTCTGGAATACGTGGCACCGTGGGGGGCTCTGTGACAGACGGCTTCAACCCATTGACGATTGCTCGCTTTGTCGTCGGCTATGCACAGCATATCAAGCTCTACGAGTCTGTCAGCAGACCGACCATCGTGGTGGGACGCGATGCGCGTCTCTCGGGCGAGATGGTCGAGCATCTGGTCATCGGTACGCTCATCGGTATGGGTTGCGATGTGGTCAATATAGGACTGGCTACGACACCGACCACCGAGATGGCGGTGCTGGGGCATCGAGCCGACGGTGGAATCATCATCACCGCTTCGCACAATCCCATCGAGTGGAATGCGCTCAAGTTCCTAGGAAGCGACGGCACCTTCCTCAATGCCGACCGTGGCAACGAGGTGCTTCGTCTCTCGGAAGACCGAACAGTTCCCTTTGCTTCGGTAGAAGACTTAGGACAAATCATCTCTAACGACTCATATCTCCAGAAGCATATCGACGCAATTCTGGCACTTCCCGAGGTGGATGTGGAAGCTATTCGCAAGGCTGAGCTAACGGTCGCCTACGACCCAATCAACTCTGTCGGGGCAATTGCTCTGCCCCCGCTCTTTGAGGCTCTAGGTGTCAAGGCTTGGAGAGGGATTAACGATACTCCCGATGGTAAGTTCGCTCACAACCCAGAGCCCCTGCCTAGTCACCTAGTGGACCTGTGCGAGTTGGTGCGTATAGCACGCGCCGATGTGGGCTTCTCGGTAGACCCTGACGTGGATCGCCTAGCGATTATTGACGAGACGGGAGAGCCTTTTGGCGAGGAGTACACCCTGGTCTCGGTCGCTGACTACCTCCTCGACTACCATGAGGGAGGGAACACGGTCTCCAATATGAGCTCGACAAGAGCCCTCCGAGATATTACGGAACGTCATGGCGGAAACTACGCTCCCGCAGCTGTGGGGGAGGTCAACGTGGTCAAGCGAATGAGAGAGACTGATGCGCTCATCGGCGGTGAGGGCAATGGGGGAGTGATCTATCCCCGTCTGCATGCTGGGCGAGACGCACTCGTCGGCATCGCACTCTTCCTGACGCACTTGGCAAAGAGCGGTGAGACAGTCAGCCAGCTGCGCATGCGCTACCCCGACTATGCTATGTGTAAGCGCCGAGTGGAGCTACCTGCTGGTACGGACGTTTCCGCGCTCTTCGCCAGCTTGGAGCGTGAGGTCGCTTCGTTGAACCCCTTGACAGAGGATGGTCTGAAGCTCGACTTCGAAGACTCGTGGGTGCAGATACGTCCGAGCAATACGGAGCCAATCGTCCGTGTCTATACGGAAGCACCTACCGAAGAGGGCGCATCGGCTCTCGCTGATAAGTACATCTCGCTCGTGGAGCAGCAGCTCGCTCGCAAGTAACCTATGGCAAGAAGTCGCAAGGAGCCGAGGTATCTAGACGAGGTACTCATCGAGCGGATGGGTGCCGAGGGGCAATGCGTGGCACACGTTGAGGACAAGGTGCTCTTTGTCCCTTATGCTGCACCTGGAGACCGCTGTCGCATACGTGTCGGTCGCTCCAAGCGGAGCTATATGCAAGGCACCATCGAAGAGCTGATAGAGCCGTCACCTCTGCGCATAGATCCTCGTTGCGCCGTCTTTGGCTCGTGTGGTGGCTGCAAGTGGCAGCACATCCCCTACGAGGAGCAGCTCCAAGGTAAGGCACAGCAAGTCGCAGATGCCATGACTCGCATCGGACATGTCGCGATAGAAGAGACCGAGCCCATCGTAGGGTGTGAGGAGCCGTGGCACTATCGTAACAAGGTCGAGTTCACCTTTAGCAAGAAGCGCTGGCTCACCGAAGCCGAGCTCAAGAGCCTTCCCGAGGAAGCCCCCGAGGAGGAGCTCTGTGGCGTCGGCTTTCACAAGGCGGGGATGTTTGACAAAGTTCTAGACCTGCACGGTGTCACTTGTCAAATAGCCGACCCGATAGCCTCAGAGATACGCGACTACCTCAACGACTATTGCCTAGCGCGTTGGAAGGATTACCCATACTATGACCAGCGAGCGCACGAGGGTGTGATGCGAACGCTCCTGATTCGCACGACGACGCTGGGCGGGCTGATGGTCTTGGTCGCCTTTGCTGAGAGCACTGAGGAGCTGCGTGTGCAACTCCTAGAAGCTCTGCGCCTACGCTTCCCCCAGATTACGTCGCTCTACTATATGGTCAATACGAAGCTCAACGACAGCCTTTCCGACCTCCCGGCGCAGCTTTACAGCGGTGCGCCATATATCGAGGAGGATATGCACGGCTTGCGCTACCGTATCGGTCCTAAGTCCTTCTACCAGACGAATAGTCGGCAGGCGGAGCGGCTCTATGAGAAGGTTCGTGAATACGCTCAGCTCTCCGGAGACGAGGTCGTTTACGACCTCTATACGGGAGCGGGGACTATAGCTAACTACTTAGCGCAAAGCTGTCGCTCCGTCATCGGGATTGAGTATGTGCCCGAGGCGGTCGAGGATGCTTTTGTTAATAGGGATCAGAATGGGATCACGAACGCTACCTTCTACGCTGGCGATATGAAGGCGATCCTGACCGATGACTTCGTCGCAGCGCATGGACGTCCCGAGGTGCTCGTGACCGATCCGCCACGTGCTGGCATGGACGCCCCCGTCGTGGAGGTGATCCTGCGGGCGGCTCCTCAGCGCATCGTCTACGTCAGCTGCAATCCAGCGACACAAGCCCGAGACTTAGCGCTCCTCATGGCTGAGGGGCAGTACAGAGCCGTGAAGGCTTGCGCTGTTGACATGTTCCCCCATACGCATCACGTGGAGACGGTAGCTCTGTTGTCCAAACTAAATACAGAACATCATTTAGATATAGAAATAGGGGAAGATGAAGATTAATAATGAATGTTGTTGTGGATGCAAAACAGAAAAGCCGGATCAAATTAAAGACAATTGTCCTGTATGTAATAATGAAGGGATTTCCGTTAGTAAAGTAACTGTTGAACATCTAGTGGTAGATGATTATCGTAATGCTGTTAACGGAGATCAATATAAGATTTGCATGAACGAGGACTGCGACGTTGTTTACTATAACTTAGATAATGAAATAAAATTCTTGAAAGACCAAGTTAGAGTTCCTATCTGGTTTAAGAAAGATGCAGATCCTAAGTATGCTTGTTATTGTAGCGAAGTTACAGAAAATCAGGTAATTGAAGCAGTTGTAAAGCATGGCGCGAAATCCGTAAAAGAAGTAAATGCCATCACTGGGGCAATGAAAAATTCTAATTGTAAAGAAAACAATCCGTTGGGAGTTTGTTGTCATAAGATTATTCAGGAAGCTATCGATAAAGGCTTAAAAATGAAATAATTACAGTCGATATGTTCCTACAAACGAGAGCCAATCTTTGATATGTTTCCATTTACGAGCGTGGATATGTTCCCCATAACCATAGGGGTTGAGCATGTGGTGCTACTGGAGCGTACTGAGTAGCAGGAGAAGAGCGCATAGGATCGTATAGTAAGAATTGCTTAACTTCGCACAAGAAACGGCAGATTACAGCGCCCATCGCCAAAAGCATCGTCAGTCGCTTACGACTAAGTTTGGATATGCCTCTGGACACTGTATGAAGACAAGTCATATATCACAACTCTAATCACAAAACATATAGACTATGAAACAGTACTATCTCGTCATCAATGGGGAGAAGAGTGGCCCGTTTACCATCGACCAGCTGGCTACACAGCAGCTCACCCCTGAGACTCCTGTATGGACAGAGGGTATGAGTGACTGGATGCCAGCACAGCAGGTCGCTGAGCTTAGCTCACTCTTTGCGCCACAGACTCCAGGCCCAGAGATGGCTCAGCCCACAGTTCCTCCACAGGCGCCGGCTTACAACGCTGCTCCTTCCTATGGCAATCCCCAGCCTCAGACGCCAAACGGTCAGGTTATGCCCCCCAACTACCTCGTCTGGAGCATCCTCGTGACGCTCCTCTGCTGTTTGCCCGGTGGAATCGTCGCCATCGTCTACTCAACGCAGGTCTCCTCTCGCTTCCTACAGGGCGACTACGAGGGTGCTAATGCTTCGAGCCGCAACGCTCGCAAGTGGGCGATTATCTCAGCCGTCGCGGGAGCAGTGATTGGTATCATATACGCAATTATCATTGCTGTCACAGGAGCTTCCGCCTTTGCCTTGAATCAATACTAAAGGCATGGTGTAGACCTATTCGATAGTTCTATCAAGTCAAAAGAGAGGGAGTCCCCATATCGGGGGCTCCCTCTCGTCGCTTCTGTTCAATTTACAACTAAAACTAATCACAAAACAGCCTTGCCACACGGAGCCTCTCGGCTCTTATCGTGTATGGAGTGGAGACTGTACTCACGTATGGTCTCATCCCCGCAAGATGCTACAGTAGACGTGTAGCCCGTTTGTTGTTACTTACTTATTGGAAAGGTTAAGTAGATGGGTCTAGACTATCGGCAGGACGGGAGTCGCTACTTGCGCCTGCGGCTGTCTTGGGTGACCGCCTTCTCGAGCTCTCGGCGGGAGAAGCTCCCCGAGAAGTTGATCACCGTGTACTCGTCATCGCCAGTGACGATCATGTATAGCTCGGAGGCGTTGTCGCCCTGTAGCTGCCCGATCAAGCTGACGATCCCGTCATCATTCTTGACATACATCAGCTGCTCGAGATCTGAGTGACGTAGCTCTATGATAGGAGCGAAGGTACGATGTAGCTCCTGTATCGCCTTGCGGTCGGAGGAGGTGTAGATATGTATCGATGTGATGCCGTCCATGATACCCGACATAGCGTCAGCGCCGTCTATCTTAAGGCTCGCCTTGGGTACGCTTTGGAGCATTGCGGGGGATATATATATGACGTCCACGTTTTTGATCTCCATGAGCCTAGACGTATTGATACGTGTACGGGCTGAGCCACGCTGCGCTACTGCGGGTAGCCCCATCAGGAGTAGCATCGTGAGCGTGACGATGCTCAGGCGTGAGAGATGAGTTATGTATGCTTTCATAATCTGTGTGTGTCTGTATCAGAGGTTCTATATATAAGTCGTTTGAGAGGGCAGATTGTTGCAGTCCTAGATGAAATCAATTGCCCGTCAGGGTCCACCCACCCTCTGAGACAAAGGGGATCTTCTCCATCGAGCTCTGGTAAGAGTCTTGCAGGCGACCGAAGAGTTGGTCTATCTGCTCATTTTGCTCTGAGCACAGCTCTACACAGTCGCCCAGCTTGGTGAGAGCTGCGAGCGTATACTCATTGACCTGCTCCTGCGGTATGGGCTGGCCATTGCGTAGGGATAGCTCCGCCTGTCGGCTACTGCGCCCCCACTGGAAGAAGGTAACCCCTACACCGCCCACGAGCAGCACGGCAGCGACAGCTGCGTACTTGCGTACCCACATCCGCCATCGAGGGATAGTGCGATGGGGGAGTAGTGGCTCCTCGGCTCCTTTGGTCTCTGACGCTGCACGCTGCAGGGTAGCCTCTAGGAGCAGGCGGTCGGCATAGTATGGTGAGCCGGGACCCTCCTTGAGGAGTGCTAGGTAGAGGACAAACTCCTCGTCGGGCGTGCTAATCCCGTCGTAGTAGCGCTCTAGTAGCTGCTCTATGTCGTGTGATGAATCTATCATAGTGGCTTCTGTATTCTATATATAGTAAGGTATGCGGATCACGCCTCCATATCTGCAAAAAGCTTTCGTGCCTCCTTGCGCAGTCGTGATATCATCGAGCGGACGGTCACCTCTTGTAGCCCCAAGCGCTGCGCCGTCTCATCGTTGGTCAGCATCATCTCCTGCCGCAGTCTCCACACCTCTTGCTGCTGCTCGGGGAGCGTAGCTACCCAACTGTCGATGCGAGTCAGCTGCTCCTTGGCGATTAGTTCCTCTTGGGGTGTCGTCGTGACCAGAGGCATCTCCAGCTCCGTGGGCTCCTCGGCGTTGCGTAGTCGCTGTGCGGGAGCTCGTAGTGTGTCAATGCACTTGTTGCGAGCGATGCGGATGGCATAGGCCTTTGGGGAGACGACCTCGTCTAGATGGTCGCGCTGCTCCCAGAGCTTCACAAGCACATCTTGGGTCACATCCTCAGCTTCCATCTCGTTGGATAGAAGAGCCATACAGACCTGTAGAATCGTCGACCGTAAGGGGACGTAGGTCTGTATGAAAGTGGCTCCATCCATTGTAATCACTGTAAACTAAAAACTAACTCAATGTGTAACTTGTATCGCGCTCGGCCCAACGGGCCAAAAGAGCGTCGTACACCATTAAGACGAGTGAGTCGTCGAAATGTTGCAGCGGATGCTCACTCCTCTGTCATTTGGTCTGGCTGCCCGACGATTTCCAGCAGAGAAAAAGCTTATTTCCAGTTGAGTACTTTTCCAGAGGAAATTCAAAGAAATACTTCTATGCTACCAAATAGACTTATCCTCGAAAAAGTGTAATAAGCTAAGAAGTATATCATCGAAAAAGTGTAATAATATGCCGTTTCTATCATCGAAAAAATGTAATTCTTGCTTTTTTATCCTCGAAAAAGTGTAGATTTCAATGGCTGATGGATGCAGGGATTATCCACAAAGTAAGCCGTGTAAAAGAGATACAAATGCCTGTGAAGTTTTACGAAAGCCTCTCAGCCTTCAAACTATTTCTCCTCGATTGTGGTCTATTTGCCTGTATGGTTGATGCACCAGCAAAGCAGATGCTCGTTGGAGACAACATCTTCAAGGAGTATAAGGGAACATTTACCGAGCAATTTGTCCTCCAGCAATTAGTAGCATTGGGCAAGACACCTTATTATTGGAGTAACGAGACCACGCCTGCTGAGATCGACTTTGTTGTACAAGACAGTGATAGAGTTATCCCTATTGAAGTCAAAGCAGAGGAAAATGTCCGCAGTCGCTCATTGAGCACATACATTTCTGCCAATGCTGAAAGAGGACTCAAAGGTCTCCGCATCTCTATGAAAGGCTACATAGACCAAGGCTGGATGGAAAACATCCCCCTCTACGCTATCTCCCGCTACTTTTCAGACAATAGATAAGTTCCTTTTAGCCCAAGTTTCTCGGGGGATAAACTGCGCGGCTCCTGGGAGGAGCTGGCGGGTAGAGGGCACATGAGGCTGTTGCATAAAGGCGCATCGCTGTGTTGCTTTCGGGATTCGGCTTCGGTCACATACGGAGGTATGCTCCCTTCAGACCTCACCCTCAGCACCTTGCGCTTCATCCTCTCTGCAAAGCCTAGACAGTCTTGCAAGCAAGATTGTGAGACTGTTGACTTTTGCAACAGTCTCCAACTGTACGCTCACCGCCCTCAGACAAAAAGATAGAAGGCGACCCGTGAGTCGCCTTCTATGTCGTAGTGCGCGCATACTTGCTGCGCGCTTGGGGTGCGCCGTCGCCTTAGCGAACGATGCTGATGGGGCGGTCCCCCTCGAAGTAGCCGATGATGCAGTTGCACAGCTCCTGCGCCATAGCGACACGCGCCTCGTAGGTCTGCGTGCCGACATGTGGCGTCATGGTCACCTGCTCCAGCTCATAGAGCTCGGGGAGTGGGTTGTCACTATGCTCGAAGACGTCCAGTCCCGCTGCAGCTATCTCGCCAGTCTGTAGCGCATGCACCAAAGCAGCCTCATCGACGACGGCGCCACGCGCTGCATTGATTAGGATAGCGCTGCGCTTCATCTGGGCAAAACGACTTGCCGAGAGCAGGTGGTGCGAGTCAGCATTGTAGGGAGTATGGAGCGATACTACGTCAGCCTCTGTAAAGATTTGGTCCAGGTCGGCATAGGTGACCCCTAGCTCCTGCTCGGTGGCTGCGTCGAGGCGGTGACGCTTATTATAAAGAACCTTCATACCGAAGGCTTGCGCCATCTGTCCGACGGCCCGCCCTATGTTGCCATATCCGATGATTCCGATGGTCTTACCGCATAGATTGGTAGCCATACTGGAACTATTGGAGAGCGACTTCTCACTGCTCTTGGTACGGCGCATCTGTCGATCCCACATAGCTATCTTGCGACTGCAGCTGAGGAGTAGACCCATCGTCAGCTCGGCTGTCGGCTGTATGACGGCACGAGGCGTATTTGTCACGGTAATTCCCTTACTATGGGCGTAAGCTACGTCAATGTTGTTGTATCCGACACCATAGTTGGCAATCAACTTGACGTTGGGGAAAGCATCGATGAGCTCACGATCCACGGGGAATGTGAATTGAGTAGCGAGCGCATCATACTCTGCGCCTATCTCCATCAGCTCCTCTCGAGTGAAGCTCTCACCCTCGGGGCGACGAGTCATATCGGCCCACGCGGCAAGTTCTTCAAAGCCGGGACGAACGGTGTCAAAGGAGATTAGGACTTTCTTTTTCGTCTTTTTATCCATAATGCTGTATATCAGGTTAGATGTTTCTCTAGATGCGCAGTCGGTAGGGCTTGGGGTATAAGTTGTTGAGCCGTGAACCGGTACTGTGCGCCAAGCCTAGGGGGATGCCCCGATAGGTGATGGCTGTGATGCCCCGTGCGCTCGGGCTGCTCGTCGTGAGTGCTTCGCCACGTAGGTAGCGCAGAGCCTCCTGCAGAGGAAGCTCCAGAGCGGGGAGCTCCGCTGTACGATACAGTGGATGATGGAGTAGGGCAAAGGATGGCTCGTAGCCTTTCGCCTGATGGCGCATAGTGGCTACTGCAAAGCCGGGTGTGGCAACGGCAAGTCGCTGCCGAGAAGCTTCGGCAAGGAGCTGCGCAGCCATGGGGGAGAGCTGGTAGATTTGCTCGCCGATGGTGTAGCAATCGGCAGAGGGCACCTCGCTGAGCCAAGAGAGCCCAGCTAACTCCTGTCGGCTGGTGCGTGTCAAGCCTTTGGCCTTGCGTGCTTCGCTCGGGGGCTCAACGATGTCGGTGAGCCGTAGCGCGGCAAGGTATTGGCCCTCTCCTCTTACGATGCCAGGCCAGAGGTGTAGCCCATAAGCGGTGGCATAGGCTCCAGGGATGCGCTCGGCGGTGTGGGAGAGGTCGATGAGCTGGCAGGGATAGTGGTCGAGGAGCCACTGAACCATCTGGTCGTTTTCCTCTTGATTGAGCGTACAGGTGGCGTATAGTAGGACGCCCTCGGGCATCAGCATACGCATCGCTTCTCGTAGGATGGCACGCTGACGGCTTACGCAGTCGGAGATAAGCTGAGGCGACCACATAAGTCTCGCCTCCTCGTCGCGACGCATAAGACCCTCGCCACTACAGGGAGCGTCAACTAATACCAGATTGCAGGCACCGCGCAGTAGGGGAGTGAGCTGCTGTGGGTCCTCCTGTGTGATGATTGTATGGTCGGCACCGCACCACTTGACGAGGTTCTCCACGAGTATCTTGCACCGCTTAGGGAGTATCTCGTTGCTCACGAGGAGTGTTTCGTCGGGGAGTAGGTCACGTAGTAGCGTACTCTTGCCCCCAGGAGCCGCGCAGAGGTCGAGAGCGAGGGCGGGTGGTTCCTGCCAGTCGAGCTCATCCCAGATGGTGGATAGAATCATAGCACTGGAGTCCTGCACGTAGTAAGCTCCAGCGTGCCACAGTGGGTCTAGGGCAAAGGTGGGTCGCTCGCGGAGCCAGTAGCCCTCTATTCCGGTGGGTAGCCAGGGTATTGCTCCGTCTTGGAGCTCTACATAAGGCGGCGACGACAGAGGACGAGCTGGGTTGAGTCGCAGAGAGATCGAGGGTGGTGTCTCTAGAGCCTCGACAATGCGGGTGGCATGCTCAGGGAAGGCTTGCGCTAGCTGGACTATTAGGTCAGACGGGACGGGAGTCTGCATCGTGTCGGCGGGATTAGGGTAGGAGCGTCATAAGCTTGATGATCACATCTCGCTTGGGACGGTTTGTGCTGTCGGTCGGTAGGTCTTCGATCTTGGTAATGGTGCGCATGCCGTCGATCACTTCGCCAAAGACGGTGTACTGCCTATCCAGCCAAGGAGTGCCACCCTGTAGCTTGTAGATATCTCGCTGCTCGGGTGTGTAGTCCCACTCACGCTGAGCTGCTATGTCGTCCAGGTCAAAGTCGGTGTAGTAGGTGCCCGTGACAATGTAAAATTGACTGCCTGAAGAGTCCTTCTTCGGATTCTCTTCATCCGGTAAACGCGCAGCCGCTAGGGCGCCTCGCTTATGGATGTGGTGCGGTAGGATCTCCGCAGGAATGGTGGTTGAGAGGGTATCTATGGATACATCCGTCTCGCGGGTTGCAAAACGGGTCAAGAGGTTACCCCCCTGGATCATAAACTGCGCTATGACACGGTGCATCAAGACTCCCTCGTAGTCTCCCCGACGTACATGCTCTAGGAAGGCCGCTTGGTGTAGAGGCGTGTCGTCATAGAGTAGGAGCGTGAAGTCTCCCTGCGAAGTCATCACGAGTACCCGTCGTCCTGCGGGTAGCGTATCGGTCGCCGTCTGAGCCGTTAGCGTGGGGATGCAGAGTGCCAAGAGAAGTAGGAGGGTTGTGACGTGAGCTTTCATAGCTTAGATAATCTGAGGAGTGGTATCGTTCGTCGCATTGGTTGTAGCAATGAAAGCTTTGGGGTCCGCCTGTAGGACAGCCTTCTTGAGCCTACTCACATGTTTGCGCTCCACAATCATGAAAATAATATCCCGCTCCGCTCCTGTGTAGATGCCACTGCCATGGAGGAAGGAGCCGCGCAGATTGAGCTGGTCAATGATGAGCGTGCGTAGCTCGGCGGTATGCTCGGAGACGATGAAGATTGCTTTATTGGGATTCTCCGGCTGTAGGAGGTCGACCACCTTACCGTAGACGAAGATGGTAATCCATGAGTAGAGCGGTACGCTAAAGTCTCCAAAGGCGACTAGTCCGAAGAGTACAACGGCCGAATCCACGGCGATAATCATATGACTTGTCTTGATGTTATTCCCCTTAGATAGGACGCGTGCCAAGACGTCTGTGCCAGCACTGGTGCTGCCAGCCTTGAAGGTGAGTAGCACGCCCAGTCCGAGGATAGCACCGCCATAGACGGAAGAGAGAAACTTATCGTTGCTCACGATGACTATGTCTCGTGTCATCGAGGTGATGAGGTCGGTGCAGATAGAGATGAGGAGGAAGGTGGCGACCGTCTTGCCCCCGCTACGTAAGCCGAGGGAGCGAGCAGCCAGAAGGAAGAAGGGGATGTTGAAGCAGAGTGCCACGGCACCGATGGGTAGCCCCTCGGGAAAAGCTGCGAAAGCACCCTGCGTCAGATAGTTGATTGTGATACTGATACCGTAGCATCCCCCAGGGACAATATCCGCGGGAGCGATGAAGCAGGCATAAGCGACTGCCTGACAGATGGCGCCGAGTACGAGATAGACAATCTCTAAGGCGAGGGGCGTGTGGCGAGGCGTGAAGGTCTGTCGCTCGTGAGGTGGCGGAGCCTGGTGCCCGTGACGGGGGACTAGATGGCTGGAGGTGTGGGTGCGCATAGCGTGCTAATGAACAGTATATCTGATGCGAAAGAAGAGCCTGCCAAGCCCTGTAGTAGCGAGGCTGTGCCCTCTGTAAGCATACAAAGGTACGAATATTAGGAATTAGACTTGAACCGCTAGAGATGGGAGGCAGGGCTGACGTATTATATATGATGAGTCCCCCCTATACGACACCCTCTGATAGTTCTGATAGTTCCGACACATCCGATAGCTCCGACCCCTCTGATAGCTCTGATAGCTCAGACACCTCCGATAGCTCCGATGGCTCCGATAGCTCCGATAGCTCTGATGGCTCTGATGGCTCTGATGGCTCCGATGGCTCCGATTTCTAATCCCAGCCCTCTAACTTCTAATCTCTATTCTCGAATATCCACGTGGGAAATCTCAAATCTCCA
>JAERMT010000775.1_pt1 | contig 16171 bp, 14 predicted proteins | sample 9267081 | NCBI WGS metagenome assembly JAERMT01 (sample SAMN17071939, study PRJNA684904) | human gut metagenome | isolation source: diarrhea sample from child under the age of five | host: Homo sapiens | place: South Africa: Mafikeng, Mafikeng Provincial Hospital | collected 2019-09
TGTTCGCTTCCTGTTTCGCTCCGCATCTCTCACGTTTGCTTGAGACACCGTTGCTGTTCGAAAGCGGATGCAAAGGTATAGCTTTTTTGTAAACCACCAAAACTTTTACAGGGAAAAGTTGAAAATTTATGCTCGTTTTAACAGTTGTTTACAATTAAAACACCGCTTTGTGGACGCACACATTATATTATTATACGCGCGAGAAACACCATCAAAAGACAGCAGTAGAAAGCTCGTGTTATTGCCACGCTACGGCAATGTTGTTTTTGTGCTACGGCAATATTGTTTGAGTGCTACGGCAACATTGTTTTAGTGCTACGAAAATATCAACCAATGTAATACATGAAATAACACAGCACAATAATAAATATGTAGAGCTATTTGCTCATATCATTTTTTTGCCGTAAATTTGCACTACTCGTGTGCCACCATGCGCACTAAAAACCGAAGAAAACAAAACATTCACATAAAACCTAAAAAACAAATCTATGAACAAGTATCCAAAAATTGGTATTCGCCCCACCATCGACGGTCGTCAGGGTGGCGTTCGCGAGAGTCTTGAAGAGAAGACAATGAACCTTGCACGTTCGGTTGCAAAGCTTATCACAAAAAACTTACGCAACGGTGACGGCTCACCCGTGGAGTGTGTCATCGCTGACACTACAATAGGACGCGTCGGAGAGAGTGCTGCCTGCGCCGAGAAGTTTGAGCGCGAGGGCGTCGGCTCTACCATCACCGTCACATCATGCTGGTGCTATGGTGCTGAGACAATGGACATGAACCCGCACTGGCCGAAAGCTGTATGGGGCTTCAACGGCACAGAGCGTCCGGGCGCAGTATATCTGGCTGCCGTTCTCGCTGCTCATGCACAGAAGGGTCTGCCCGCGTTCGGCATCTACGGACACGACGTGCAGGACCTCGCCGACGACTCTATACCGGCTGACGTGGCAGAGAAGATTCTGCGCTTCGCACGCGCTGCTCAGGCAGTGGCTACAATGCGCGGCAAGTCGTACCTCTCTATGGGTTCGGCATGTATGGGTATCGCAGGCTCTATCGTCGACCCGAACTTCTTCCAGGAGTACCTCGGTATGCGCAACGAGAGCGTTGACCTCACCGAAATCATCCGTCGCATGACAGAAGGCATCTACGACCACGTAGAGTTTGAGAAGGCCATGGAGTGGACACGCGAGAACTGCATGACAAACGAGGGCGAGGACATCGCTAACCGCCCAGAGAAGGCAAAGACACGCGAGCAGAAGGACCAGGACTGGGAGTTCATCGTGAAGATGATGATGATTATGAAGGACCTCATGCACGGCAACCCACGTCTTGAGGAGCTCGGCTACAAGGAAGAGGCTATCGGACACAACGCCATCGCAGGTGGTTTCCAGGGACAGCGCCAGTGGACCGACTTCTACCCGAACGGCGACTACCCGGAGGCCCTTATGAACACCTCGTTCGACTGGAACGGTCTGCGCGAGCCTATCACACTGGCTACGGAGAACGACGCAGGCAACGGCGTGGCTATGCTCTTCAACCACCTGCTCACGGGCAGAGCACAGATCTTCTCTGACGTGCGCACCTACTGGAGCCCCGAGGCTGTGAAGCGCGTTACTGGCAAGGAGCTTACCGGTATGGCAGCTAACGGTATCATCCACCTCATCAACTCGGGTGCAACAACACTCGACGGCTCTGGCGCAGCTACTGACGCAGAGGGCAAGCCCGTTATGAAGCACTTCTGGGAGATGAACGAGAAGGACGTGGACGCTTGTCTTAAGGCTACGACATGGTATCCGGCTAACCGCGACTACTTCCGCGGCGGCGGTTTCTCTTCAAACTTCCTCACACGCGGCGGTATGCCCGTAACAATGGTTCGCCTGAACCTCGTGAAGGGACTCGGTCCGGTTCTGCAGCTCGCTGAGGGATGGACCGTAGACGTTGACCCGGAAATACACGCTGTTCTCGACAAGCGCACCGATCCGACATGGCCTACCACATGGTTCGTTCCGCGCCTCACCGACAAGGCTCCGTTCAAGGACGTTTACTCTGTGATGAACAACTGGGGTGCTAACCACGGTGCCATCACTTACGGACACGTAGGTGCCGACCTCATCACGCTCTGCTCTATGCTCCGCATTCCGGTTTGTATGCACAACGTGGAGGACGAGAAGATCTTCCGCCCTGCTTCATGGAACGCATTCGGCATGGACAAGGAGGGCGCAGACTTCCGCGCTTGCAAGAACTACGGACCGATTTATAAGTAAAATACAATGACAAGAAGATTTATCCTCAACGAAGTATCTTACTTCGGCCCCGGCGCACGCAAGGAGTTGCCTGGCGAAATACGCCGTCTCGGTTTGCACAAGGCACTTGTTTGCACCGATAAAGACCTTATCAAGTTTGGTGTTGCACAAAAAGTGCTCGACGTGCTCGACGAGGCACAGATACCATACGAGGTGTTCAGCGAGATAAAACAGAACCCGACCGTAAAGAACGTGAAGCTCGGACTGGAAGCATTCGCCAAGTCGGGTGCCGACTTCCTGCTCGCCATCGGCGGCGGATCGAGCATCGACACATCGAAGGCTATCGGCATCATAACAAACAACCCTGAGTTTGCCGACGTAGTGTCGCTCGAAGGCGTTGCCGACACCAAGCACAAGTCGGTGCCAATCATCGCCCTGCCTACAACAGCCGGCACAGCAGCCGAAGTGACCATCAACTACGTCATCACCGACGAGGAGAACGAGAAGAAGATGGTATGCGTTGACCCCAACGACATTCCGGCTATCGCTATCGTAGACGCAGAACTGATGTACACGCTGCCGCGCTCGCTCACCGCAGCAACCGGTCTCGACGCACTCACCCACGCCATCGAGGGCCTCATCACAAAGGGTGCTTGGGAGATGAGCGACATGTTCGAGATAAAGGCTATCGAGATGATCGCACGCCACCTGGAGACTGCCGTTAACGAGCCGTCTAACCCCGAGGCTCGCGACGGAATGGCTGTGGCACAGTACGTGGCAGGCATGGCGTTCTCTAACGTTGGTCTGGGTGCAGTACACGGCATGGCTCATCCGCTCGGTGCTATCTTCGACATTCCGCACGGCGTGGCTAACGCCCTGCTGCTGCCTATCGTGATGGAGTTCAACGCTCCTGCAGCACTCGACAAGTACGTAACAATCGCAAAGGCGATGAACGCATACAAGGAAGGCATGATTCGCGAAGAGGCTGCCGAGGCTGCCGTCGACGCAGTGCGCCAGCTCAGCATCCGCGTAGGCATTCCGCAGCACCTCGCAGAGCTCGGCATCAAGGAGACAGACCTGCCGCGCCTGGCTAAGGCAGCCTTCGCCGATGTCTGCACACCGGGCAACCCACGCGACATCACAGAAGAGGACATCCTCGAACTCTACAAGAAAGCGTTTTAATAAAGAAAAAACAATGATACAGGATTATCAGATACAGGAATTTCTGCGTCAGGCTCACCGCGTAGGCGATGCAGGCTTGACATTGTGCTCAAGTGGCAACATCTCATGGCGCATCGGCGACGAAGCGCTCGTTTCAGGCACAGGCTCATGGGTGCCGACACTTCCGAAAGAGAAGGTATCCGTCTGCCGCATCAGCGACGGCGAAGTGCTCAACGGCGTGAAGCCTTCAATGGAGAGCGGCTTCCACCTCGGTGTGCTCCGCGAGCGTCCCGACTGCGACGTGGTGCTCCACTTCCAGTCGAAGTACGCAACCGTTGTGTCGTGCATGACAGAGACACCGAAGGACTTCAACGTAACGGCTGAGGTGCCGTGCCACGTAGGTCGCGAGATACCGGTCATCCCCTACTTCCGCCCAGGCTCGCCGGAGCTTGCCGAGGCTGTTAAGGCTGCGCTCAAAGACCACAACTCTGCACTCATGCTGAAGCATGGCCAGGTGGTTTGCGGCAAGACCTTCGACGAAGTGTTCGAACGTGCAATGTTCTTCGAAATGGCATGTCGCATCATCGTGCTCAGCGGCGGCAAGTACAACACGCTGACAAACGAGGAAATCGACGACCTTGAGAGCTACGTGTTGGGAAAGAAGGGATAAAAAGATGGTGAGATGGTGAGATGGTGAGATGTTGAGATTGGTGTGATGTTGAGATTGGTGTGATGTTAAGGTTGGTGTGATGGTGAGATGGTGACAATAGCAACATCTAATCTCAACCCCTCAACACATCAACATCTCAACATCACAACCCCTCAACACCTCACCACATCAACCCCTCACCACATCAACCTTATCAATATGACTTATTTAGCTATCGACTTCGGCGGCGGCTCAGGACGAGTCGTCGCCGGAACCATTACAACCGAAGGCGGAAAGAAGCAGCTCACCATGCAGCTTGTACACCGCTTCCAGAACCGACAGGTGCGCCTCGGCGAGCACGTCTACTGGGACTTCCCTGCCCTCTTCGAGGACATGAAGACCGGACTGCGCAAGGCGGCACAGCTCGGGCTGAAGGTATCGGGCATCGCCGTGGACACATGGGGCGTCGACTTCGGACTCATCGACCGCAACGGCGACCTCATAGGCAACCCCGTCTGCTATCGCGACGCCCGTACGCAGGGCATGACTGACGAGTTCTTCGCCGACACCGACCGTACCGCCCACTATAGCGTGAACGGCACGCAGGTGATGGAGATTAACACGCTGTTCCAGCTCCTGAGTCTCAAGAAGACGAACTCACCACAGCTGCAGATTGCGGACAAGATGCTCTTCACGCCCGACCTCTTCTCCTACTTCCTCACCGGCGAGGCGAACACCGAGTACACCATAGCCTCAACATCCGAGATGCTCAACGCTACGACACGCGACTGGGACTGGGAACTTATCGACCGTCTCCAACTGCCGCGCCACCTTTTCTGCCCCATCGTTATGCCGGGCACCGTGCGCGGAAAACTGCGCAAGGACATAGCCGAGGAGACCGGACTGGGCGAAGTAGACGTTATTGCTGTCGGTTCGCACGACACGGCAAGTGCCGTAGCGGCAGTTCCGGCTAAGGACGACGAGAGCCCCGTGGCGTTCATCAGCTCCGGAACATGGTCGCTGCTGGGTGTGGAGCTCAACGAGCCGATACTCACCGAAGAGGCACGCCGCGCCGAGTTCACCAACGAAGGCGGCATAGGCGGCAAGATCACGTTCCTGCAGAACATCACCGGACTGTGGTTCCTGCAACGTCTTATGGCAGAATGGAAGGAAGAAGGCGACGAACAGCAGTATGACACACTGCTCGCTGCTGCCGCAGAAGCCGAAATAAAGACCGTGATACCGGTAGACGCAAAGGAGTTTCAGAACCCCAAGTCGATGCAGGCTGCCATCCGCGACTATTGCGCAGAGCACGCGCTCGAAGTGCCGCAGTCGAAGGGTGCCACAACGCGCGTCGTACTGCAGTCGCTCGCAGCGAAGTATGCCGAAGCAACAGCACATCTCAACTCGATGCTGCCCAAGCCGATACAGAAGCTGCACATCATCGGCGGTGGATCACAGAACAAGCTACTCAACCGTCTTACAGAAGAAGCACTCGGCGTGCCCGTGGAGGCAGGACCCGTAGAGGCAACAGCCATAGGCAACATACTCTGCCAGGCACTCGCCAAGGGCGAAGTGAAATCGGTGGCAGAGATGCGTAAAATTGAAATCTAAACAAAGCAAATGAAACAACCTATTCTATCAAAGGACGGCGTGAGCTACATCGTCCCGTTCATCCTCATCACGTCGTGTTTCGCCCTGTGGGGCTTCGCCAACGACATCACCAATCCGATGGTGAAGGCGTTCTCTAAGATTTTCCGCATGTCGGCGACAGACGGCGCACTCGTCCAGGTGGCGTTCTACGGCGGCTACTTCGCCATGGCGTTCCCGGCAGCCATGTTCATACGCCGCTACAGCTACAAGGCAGGCGTTCTCGTCGGACTCGGACTGTATGCTCTCGGTGCTCTGCTGTTCTATCCGGCAAAGATGACGGGCGAATACTATCCGTTCCTCGCAGCCTACTTCATCCTCACATGCGGACTGTCGTTCCTCGAGACATCGTCGAACCCGTACATCCTCTCGATGGGAACAGAAGAGACGGCAACACGCCGACTGAACCTTGCGCAGTCATTCAACCCGATGGGTTCATTGCTGGGCATGTTCGTGGCTATGAACTTCATCCAGGCGAAGCTCAATCCGCTTGATACGGCAGCACGTGCCCAGCTCAACGACGCACAGTTTGAAGCGGTGAAGGAGAGCGACCTGAGTGTTCTGATTGCTCCATACCTTGCCATCGGCATCGTTATCTTCGCCATGTTCATGCTCATCCTCATCAAGAAGATGCCTCACAACGGCGACAAGAACCACGACATCAACTTCGTGCCCACGCTGCGCCGCATCTTCTCGCTGCCCCACTACCGAGAGGGTGTCATAGCGCAGTTCTTCTACGTCGGCGTACAGATCATGTGCTGGACCTTCATCATCCAGTACGGCACGCCAATCCTCATGGCTGATGGCATGACGGAGCAGGCAGCCGAAGTAATGTCGCAGCAATACAACATCATCGCGATGGTCATCTTCTGTTGCTCGCGCTTCATCTGCACGTTCCTCCTTCGCTATATCAACACTGGACAGCTGCTTATGATACTCGCCATTGCAGGCGGTGCACTCGTATGTGGTGTGATTTTCATGCACAACATCTACGGTCTGTACTGTCTCGTAGGCGTAAGCGCATGTATGTCGCTCATGTTCCCGACCATCTACGGCATTGCCCTTACTGGCTTGGGCGACGATGCGAAGTTTGGCGCAGCAGGTCTCATCATGTCCATCCTCGGCGGTAGCGTTCTGCCTCCGCTCCAGGCTTCCATCATCGACCGTGGAGAGCTGTTCGGTATGCCAGCCGTGAACGTCTCGTTCGTACTGCCGTTCATCTGCTTCGTCGTTATCGCCATCTACGGACAGCGCACGTACATGAGAAGCAAGAACAAGCTGAAAGGATAACACATCATTCCATAATAAAAGCCATTGCAACAACTGATGCAATGGCTTTTTTTATTGCTTTTCGCTAAAATACATAGCATCCGCATCGGTCGTTACGAACATTTATAACACGTATATATTAATTTCTTTTAATAAAATTTTGGTTAAACAATATTATTTTATACTTTTGCACGGATTTTTCAACATTTGTCTGACAAAGCAAGAATTAACTATAACGAAACGATAAAAACATTCAAAGAAAAGCAACATGAAACTATTTAAGCGAGCTCTTACATTAACTATCCTTGCTATTTTCACAATGTATAGTCACGCCCAATCAATAGATGAGATTAAGAAGAATTCGAATTACATTTGGGGTGAAGGTAATGGCACAACAATGAGTGATGCCGAAGGAGAAGCACTACGCCAAATGAGCGTGCAGATATCTGTCTCGGTGTACAACTCCTCTTACGACGAAGAGAGCAACGACAACAGCGTGCAGAAAGCAGTGCTTCAATCGGTAAGTTCAGCAAAGTTCACTAATGTACAGATGCGCGTACTGGAGGAAGAACCAAACGCAAAAGTCTTCTGCTTCATGTCGCGTAGCGAGGTTAAGAAGATGTTCGAGAAGCGTGCAAACCACATTGTCAACATGGTAGACGCAGGCAAGACAGCCGAGAGCCGTATGATGATTGATGAAGCTCTCCGAAACTACTACTGGGCTTTGGTTTTAGCAAAGACGACACCCGAACCTGTAGAAATCGAATTTAACGACAAGAAGGGTGAGGCAACCTCTTTGTTACCGATAAAGATAAAGTCGGTACTTGCGATGATTAATGCAAGCGTCGACGAAATTCAGGACGGAAAGAACCTTATTCTCGGTTTTACATACAATGGTAAGCCAGTGTCATCATTGAACTTCAAATATAACGACGGCCAAAGCATTGTTGGTCCGATAGTAGCACGCGACGGCATTGGTGAAGCATCGATGGCATCGATACCTGCCGACGGAAAGCTACATCTCACATACGAGCTACGTTTCCGCAACGAGGTAGACCCCACCGACTCGGACATAGCAGGCGCATTCAACGCCGGTATTCTCCCAAACATCAACTCTTCTGTAGCCATCGCAATAAAAAATAACAGCAAGAAGAAAGCCGCAGCACCCGTGCTTGCATCTGCCGAGATGCTTGCGGCTCAACCCACAAACGACAAACGTTCTATAGCCATGCAGAACGCCGACAACACCGACGATTTGCAAAAGGCAGTGCTCGCTGTAGAGGCAGCCATATCATCAAACAATCCAAAGTCGGCTTTCAACTATTTCACACCTGAAGGCTACACGCTCTTCGCCAACCTTATGGCAAAGAATGGCAAGGTGACCCTTGTGGGCAAAGCACAAAGCCACAACTTCATCATCGCCGATGGCTACATCATCGGAAGAGCCACAAACATCAAGCGACAGTTCCGCAACGGCAAGGCGTTCATGGAAAAACTGGTTTACAGATTCAACCCCGAATCGAGAAAGATAGAGTCGGTGGCATTCGCACTGACACAGCGTGCCGAGAACGACATTATGAACGCAGCCGCATCGTGGCCAGAAGTGTCGCGTTGGGCAATCCTCAACTTCATGGAAGACTACCAAACGGCTTTTGCTCTGAAACGCACCGACTATATCAATAGCATCTTCTCTGACGATGCACTCATCATCACAGGTACCATACTGAAGAAATTGAACAGCGCTGAGAGAGCATTCGACCGCAGCAAGTCGCTCGACCTTGGCGGACCGAAAGACATTGCCTATAGCCAGCTCTCAAAGACAGAGTACATCGATCGTTTGCGAAAGATATTCAGCACTCGCGAATACGTCCACTTGCAGTTCGAGGACAATATAACAAGAATGATCGACCTCCCTGCCATTAACGGCATAAACAAGGGAGCTGCGTTTGGCATCGAAATAAAGCAACGCTACGAGTCGACAGGCTATTCGGACGACGGCTATCTCACAATGGTGTTCGACACACGCGGAAAGCTACCTATAATACACGTACGTCTGTGGCAGCCCGACAAGAACAATATGATGTCGCTACAGGAGTTCATTTCACGATTTAACAAATAACAGTCAAAAATAAAGCTATGATTAAACGATTATTCTTATTTGTGTTAGTATGCGTAATGCATACTGCTATGTATGCACAGACCGACACACAGAGCAAGGCACAGATGGTGTTCAGCAACGACTTCCACGACGCATCGGGACAGTTGGGCAATCTCACTGCACACTTCATCACCGAGAAGACATGGACAGACATGAATGGCGAGATTGGTGCTATCGTGCGTATTAAAGTGACGGGCATGTCAGTTTCGGAGATGTCAAAGCTGAAAGTGATCGGTTCTGCCAACGCAAGTGTACACGACACCCAGTTCCTGGAGAACGAGCAAGAATGGATTGTCCCCCTCTCTAAGGGCACCAACATGTGGCTGGAGATGAGTCATCCGACATACGGCAAGAGTACTCGTCTTTCGTTGCCAAAGCTGAAAGAGAAAGGTATGTACGACGTGACACTCGTGAATAACCGCACTACAACAATTGTTGTGCACTCGTTGCCCGACGGTGCAGACGTGTATCTTGACGGCAATCACCACGGCAAGACTCCATGCGAGATTTCAGAGCAGCGCTTTGGCAAGCACGACCTTAAGCTGATGTACGGCTCTAAGACTAAGGAGGTAAAGATTGATGTGGAAGAGGGTCACACCTTCTTCGACGATTTCGACTTCCGTGAGCGTCGCAACATCAACATCATCAGCTCGGAGGACAACACTACTATCTACATCGACAACCAACTCATCGGTCAGGCTCCGATACACAACTATGAAGTGCTTGTAGGTCCGCACACGTTCAAGGCTATTCACACGGGTTCGAAGGGATACAACGACACGCAGATTGACGAGCAGACTATTGACATCTCTTCGCAGACAGAGATTAAGCTCTACCCTATCAAGAAAGGTAATGTGCAGGTACTCACAAGATATGCCGGTAAACCAGTATACGCAGAACTTGTCGTAGACAACAAAGACAAGTACACCAGTGAGCCGAGCTACAAGGTGAACCTTCCCTACGGCACCCACTCGTTCAGAGTGTCATACAATGGCAAGTCGAAGGAGAAGTTCATCAACGTAAACAAGCCTGAGCAGACACAGGTGTTCAAGCTTAGTGCGAAGAACGATGTCGTATGGCCGTGGCAGCGCGAGTACGACATAGCACCGGTGGGATTCTCTCTGGCTTATGTCTACAAGCAGCTTGTAACAACGGGCGAAGGACAGAAACTGAAGGAGAACGGTGTCTGGCCGGACGGAAAGGGAAAGACTCTGAAGGGTATGCAAGCAGGTCTGCACTTCCAGCCGTGCTTCAAGTTTGGCTTAGGTCTTTACACTGGTTTATTCTACGAGCTATATGTGTCGACAAGCAAGAAGTACGACTATGACATGTTCATAGAGCATTGTGCTTATGTGCCCGTCCACCTGTACTATCGTATTCCTTTCGGCAGAAAAGTGGCGTTGTCGGTACACGGAGGTTTGGGCTTCAACTATGTCATCCACGGTGCTTTCTCTGCCAAGGACGAAGATATTGAGGATTATACAGACTTCTATGAAGAGGAAGGTTTCCCTAAGAAGTTCAACATGGCTATGGAGGTTGGTGCAGGTTTGCGCTTAGGCAACTTCCAACTTAACTTCCAGTACGGCAAGGGCTTGAACGACCATAAGTCGTACAGATCAGATGGCGACTTCAAGACTATCCAGAACAAGTACACCTTTGGTGTTTCGTATATGTTCAGCGCAGAATAAAAAGCGCTGAACTGTTAAGAACAAAACTACAACAGAAAGCCGCTGGGCGAAAGGAAGTGCATCGGTTCGCCCGTGATGGGGTGACGGAACGTGAGTTCGGCGGCGTGAAGGTACATACGGTCGGCGCGCTCTGTGCCGTAGAGGGGGTCGCCAAGAATAGGACAGGCGAGTCCTTGCGGATGAGCGCAATGCACTCGGAGTTGATGCGTACGACCGGTTTTAGGATATAGGTGGACAAGGGTTAGGCTCTTGTCCGCCTTTTTTGTTGTGTACGCCACGGCAGTATTCGCATCCGCTGCCCTCACCTCTACTATATTATATAATGTTAGTGCGGGCTTGCCGTGCTCCATGTCCACACGCTGACGCGGACGGTCGTTGATGTCGGCGATGATGGGCAGGGAGATGGCTTCCACGCAGCCGTCAGGCTGCGTGGAAGAGTTTTGAATTTTGAGTTTTGAATTTTGAGTTATAGGCTCCGGCACATCGCTGTGGAATGTGGAATGTGGAGTTGTATGCTTCGGCACACCGCTGAGCACAGCCTCGTAGCGTTTCACGGTCTCGCGACTGGCGAACTGACGCTGCAACTCTACGTACGCCTGCTCGGTGCGGGCGAGCACAAGCAATCCACTCGTGTCCATATCAAGGCGGTGGGCGGCTTTGAGGAATTTTGAGTTTTGAATTTTGAGTTTTGAATTGTTCGCAAAGTATTCCTCAACGCTGACACTTGCAGAGTCGTCCGCCTTACCCGGCACCGACAGCATACCTGCCGGTTTGTCAACCACAAGGATATACTCGTCTGCGTACAGCACGCGCGGCTCGGCGGTGTGCCGCTTCTGCGCGAGCGGATTGGGGGCTACGTCCAGCCCCTTGAGCATGTGCGTGAGTATGGGCAGACACTTCGAGCGACACGCCGGATAGTAGTGCAGGTGGTGTCTTATCTCCGACACAGGCGACTCGCCCCACCAGAACTCCGCCATGCAGACGGGGCGCAGGCGGTGCTGATAGGCGTATTGCAGGAGCTTCGGTGCACAGCAGTCGCCGGCTCCGGCTGGGGGCATGGCGTGCGTGTACTCGCGGAAGATGTCGATGAGGTCGCGCTCCTCGCCCTTGGCGTTGAGCATACGATAAGCCGCGAAGAGCCAACGCTGCAGCTCGTCGCTCATCTGTTTGCGCTTGCGCTGAAGCGACTTCAAGAGTGTGGCGTGTGGATTGTGGAATGCTGATTCGGCTTGCTCCATCGCCTTGCGACGCCGGCGCAGCTCAGCCTTCATAAACTGGCTCTCGCGAACCATCTCCGCTTGCTCCTCCTCGCTCAGCGGCTCGCCACTCTTACGGCGTGCGTCGCGGCGTGCCTTGGCTGCGTCTACCTCCACCTTGAACGCTTCCACTTCAGCCTGCAATCGTTTCGTCATCTCCTCGTACTGCGCCACGCTTTGCAGATACTGCGGGTCGTGTTCGATGGCACTAATCTCACGGTTGATGGCACTAATCTCGCGCTCCGTGCGCTTGAAATGTCCGTCGGGTTGCTGCGCGTCGAACACTGGCGGCACGAAGTATTGCCAGTCGTTCCTGCCTCCGAGCAGACCCGAATAGGCAGCGAGAAATCCGCGCTGTAATGCACCCTCCTCGTCTTTATACTCCACAACGAGCACACCGAACATCTTTCCGCAACCCTTCTCCGCACTCATCAGACCTGTCGTGGCGATATAGTGCTGAAGTTCCTCAGAGGCAGCCTCTGCAAGCGGGTCTACGTCGTAGCAGAACGGATAGGTGAACTGACGGGGTGAAGGGACGGAAGTGGAAAGAGCGTGGAGCATGTTCGAGTTTTGAGTTTTGAGTTTTGAATTTTGAATTGTCGGCTTCGCCGATTTTGAATTATTCAATGTCGAATTTTGAATTATCCAATGTTGAGTGTTGCTTGTGCAGTTGCAAAGTTATTGAATTTTACAAATTGTGGGGCATAATACGTCGGTTTTTCGATAATTTTATCTACATTTGCATTATTGAATACCCAAGACTAAACACCTCAATTCAATATCCGAAAGGTAACAATTAAAAATTAACAATTAATAATTAAACATTATAGCAATGAGTACACTCAAAAAAGACTTCGCCTCTAAGCTTCTCGAAGTAAAGGCAATCAAGCTTCAGCCCAACGATCCGTTCACATGGGCATCAGGTTGGAAATCTCCGTTCTACTGCGACAACCGCAAGACTCTTTCGTTCCCTTGGTTGCGCTCATACGTTAAGCTCGAACTCGTACACACCATCCTCGAGCACTTCCCCGAGGCAGAGGCTGTGGCAGGCGTAGCTACCGGCGCTATCGCTCAGGGCGCGCTGGTTGCCGACGAGCTCAACTTCCCATACGTTTACGTGCGCTCTAAGGCTAAGGACCACGGTATGCAGAACCTCATCGAGGGCGAACTGCCGGCTGGTGCCAAAGTAGTTGTTGTTGAAGACCTCATCTCTACCGGTGGCAGCTCGCTGAAGGCTGTTGCTGCTCTGCGCGAGGCAGGCTATCAGGTAGTGGGTATGGTGGCATCGTACACCTACGGCTTCCCCGTTGCGGCTCAGGCTTTCGCCGAGGCTGACGTGCGCCTTGAGACCCTCACCGACTACGACCACGTCGTAGAGCAGGCTCTTGAGACTGGCTACATCAAGAACGAGGACGTGGAGCTGCTGCACGAGTGGCGCAAGGACCCGGCTAACTGGAAGAAGTAATAAGATGGTGAGGTGGTGAGATGGTGAGGTGGTGACATTAGCTATGCAAATCTCAACACATTTCTCAACATCACAACACCACACCACCACAACATTTTTCGAAGAAAAAAAATACATGACAACATTCGAAAGTACAATACGACAGATCAACTATCCGCAGCAGAATGTCTACAACAAGCTCAGCGACCTCAGCAACCTGCAGGCTCTGAAGGAGCGTTACGAGCTGATGAAGGACACGATGCCCGAGGAGGCGCGCCAGCAGGCGGAGAAGATTAAGGACATGACGTTCGACTCCGACTCGCTCTCTGTCAACGTGCCGCCAGTAGGATCTATCCGCCTGCGCATCGTAGACCGCGATGAGCCGAAGTGCATCAAGTTCGAGAGCGAGCAGAGCCCCATCCCGTTCAACTTCTGGATTCAGCTGCTGCCCGTCACCGCCACCACGTCGAAGATGAAGCTCACCATCAAGGCTGAGCTAAACATGTTCATCAAGCAGATGGTGAAGAAACCGCTGCAGGAGGGCATCGAGAAGATTGCCGACGTGCTGCAGATGATACAGTATTAAGCTGCATAGGAGGGTATCTAAGGGGGTGCACTTGTCTCAAGTGCACCAACAAAGCATGAGGTGCACTTGAGACAAGTGCACCCCCTTTGAGTAAAAATCCGTGCAATAATACCAATTACTTTTTATAACGAACACGAATAACTCGAATATCACGAATGCAAGGTTTATCCATTCGTGATATTCGCGCTATTCGTGTTCGTTTTTTATTACACCCCTATTGATAGTTGAGACAAGTCACCCCCTTTTAAAAAAAACAGCACCAGCTTGTCACAAAACCGCGCGTCGCACGTTATATATATGTAACAAGCAACCGACAAACCCAGAACGCACCCCCGACACGACAATGGAAAACAACGTACTGACAATATTCACGCGCATACGTCAACGACTGCACACCACGGCGCTCAGCATAGCCGGTGAGGACAACGCTGACGATGTGCTGCAGGACGCGTTCTGCAAGCTGTGGACGCTGAAGAACATGCCGCCCGACCAACAGCAGACGGAGCGCATAGCCGCCACAATAGTGAAGAACGTGAGCATCGACTATCTGCGCTCAGCCCACCGCAGCGCTCAGCCCGCCAACGTCTGCGGCGCCACCGACGACGCAAAGGAGCAGGACATGCGCGAACGCTTCGACGCCGTGAAGCGAATAGTGAAGACGCAGCTCAGCGACACGCAGCGACGCGTGCTCTGGATGCGCGACTACGAGGGATACTCGTTCGCCGAGATTGCCGCCGCCGTAGACATTACGGAGGAGAACGTAAGACAGACGCTTTCGAGAGCGCGAAAACAGATTCGTGAAACTTATAAAAACATAAACTGATGGCAAAGAACGATATACACAGTCTGATAGAGGGCTATTTCAATGCCACGCTGAGCGAGCAGGAGGAGGCAAAGCTGAAGCAGATGCTTGCCGAAACCGACGACGACTCCGACGACATTCGCGAGGCAAAGGCTACAATGGGCTTGTTCGCCACCGAGAGATACTTCACCGAAAAGGCGCCTGCAACGAAGAAGCCGCGCACGGGATGGCGCCGACTGAAGTACGCAGCCGTGTTCGCATTTGGCGTGCTGCTCGACCTGTTTTTGGACATCGACAACCCATACAATACAAAACGCTGAAACAGCCTCGTCTGATTAAAACCATAACATCCATTCTGATAAAAAAACAACACGCTATGGAAACAAACGAGTATAGAAACGAGACAACACTTGCTATGGGCGTATTGCTCTGCCTGTGGTTAAAGCTTGATGCACTGCTTGAGTACGGCATGCAGCATGTGTCGCCCTTTCTCATCGCCACTTGCGCCGTGCTCCTGCTCGCCGTAGCGGGCAGAGCGCTGTGGCTCGCCCTTGCCGACCATCGCCGTCTGTGTGCCATTGTGCGCAGTTTGCTGAAATCAGACTTCTTCGACGCCGCAACCGCACTGGCTTTCCTCATGCCGCTGCTGAGCATCGAGGCATACAGCGAGTGGTTCGCCTATGCTGCATGGGTGCTTGGCGATGTCGTGCTGATTGGCGCAATGGTGCAGTTGCGCAGACAATCAGCATCTGCAGCCAAGCAACCTCTCTAACAGCATCACTATCCCTCCTAATAATATCACCATCCCTCCAAACAATATCAACACCCTCCAAACAGTAACAACCCGATAATAATCTTCAAAAACATACAGTTATGACAACAAACAAAGTGACAGCAGAAAAGACCTGCGAGTTTCTTCTCTATTTCGTGCTTCTGATGGTGTATTCCGGCGTGTTCTATCTGCTCGGCTTCGACATTACTGGCGAGAGCAGCGACTGGCATATCATCCTCTACTTCCTCGTGCTCAACATCGTCACCACGCCCACCACAAATCTCATCATGGCGTAATGGAACAAGCGCAAGCAGTGAACGGATAACTCTACTTGCAAGAATTAAAAAACGGATTAAGCGGATTAAGCGGATTCTCATTGCTTGAGTAAAAATCCGTTTAATCCGCTTAATCCGTTGTTTTGTTTTACGCACCCCTAACAATCTGCTTTCTATGTTAAAATCCAAATGTTTTGACCATTATTTTTAATTTATGC
>JAERMT010000776.1_pt1 | contig 16160 bp, 8 predicted proteins | sample 9267081 | NCBI WGS metagenome assembly JAERMT01 (sample SAMN17071939, study PRJNA684904) | human gut metagenome | isolation source: diarrhea sample from child under the age of five | host: Homo sapiens | place: South Africa: Mafikeng, Mafikeng Provincial Hospital | collected 2019-09
CGCATTTACCTTATATCCCTGAATGGCATACTGAGGCATGTTTGTAATAAAAATAATAATTACATTTGTATCAAGCTCGCGGATTTTTTCTGCTGCTTTCATTCCATTGAGAAACGCCATCTCAATATCCAGAATAATAAGGTCATAGCTGGCAGTGTAATCGGTCACAATATCCTCTCCGTCCTGAAATTCTGTTACGGAAAATTTCATCTGGTTCTCTTTTTCATAACGATTCAGGCATTTCTTCAACGCCTCCCGGTCATGCCTGTCATCCTCTACAATTGCAATTCTTATCATAATTATTTCTCACCTATCCTATTCAATCAAACGGATACTCCAATCCGCTTTGCTGCCTTCTCATAATCGAATAGCTTCTTCGCAGCTTATTCGGCTAAAACGGCTCCCTGGCACAGTGACACTGCACCAGGGAGCCGGAATCACTTGTGTTAACTAAGAATAGTATAACAGGAAACAGGTTCTGAAACAATTAGATATTAGCTGCTTTCTTCTGATTTTCTTTGATCTTTTTCTGGTCCTCTTCAATGTGTTTTTCTACATCCAGACGGCTCATAAGAATGATAACAACTGCATATGTGATCACATCTGCCGCCAGGAATGCGAATGCAAGCACCTGCTCCACGCCGCCCATTTGGCGATATACCACCTGACCTGTATAATTTGCCACATTTTCAACAATTTCCAAGGTCTGCGGATTACATGCAATACCGGTATTGCTGTAACCAGCAAAGGTAAGAAGACTGTTCAGCACACCGATACAGAGTCCGCTAAGACCTACCATAATGGAGCTATAAACAGACATTGTAAATCCATCGCTTCGGAAACCATTTTTCGCTTCCAGGTGATCCAGCACATCAGAAAGAAGCGCCATCGTCACATACATTGCCGGAATACTTCCGATTCCTTTCAGTACCATACTTGCAGCAACCATTCCGAAGCTGTGTACATTCAGGAAACAGACAAGGCCGCCTATAACGGAGAAGCAAAGTCCTGTAACAACAGCTCTCTTTTTGCCCAGCTTACGGGCAATTGGCCATGCCACTACCATACCAACGGCAGTAGGAATTCCACCAACCAAACCAAGTGTTGACATTAATGCACCGGAAGTCTGCTCCGGATTTGCAGAATTAATTACACTGTCAAACATCCATCTTACATAGAAGCTCATGGAACTGTTTTTGATCAGCTGGCCAAACTGGAAAATCAGGAAATAGAGAATGATGATCCACCAGTATTTGTTGTGGATACAGCCTTCCAGCTGTTTTTTCAGAGGAAGCTTCTCTTCCTTCACATTCAGATTGATGGTTTCCTCTGTAATACGCTCTCTGGTAAAATAATATTCCAGCATACAGCCAAATGCACTTACAAGGCAAAGAACTATGGAAATAATCCTCCAGTGTGAATAGCTTGCGTCCACATCGATTCCGCCGTCCTTTGTCACAAACAGAAAGCTCTGAAGAAGAATCGGCACTACAATGCTGGCTCCAACTCCTGCGGAAGCAACCATTGCTGCATTTGACAGTGTTGCAAGAAGCCCGCGGCTCTCAGAATTTCTGGTAGAAAGAGAAACCATGGAGCTATGTGCACAGTAAAAACATGGATATGCAAGTGCATAGTACAGGTTATAGGACACTGCGATCCAGATCATCTGCACTGCATTATTGCCCTTAGTTGGTGTCATAAACATAAGAATAATGGCTATGATCAGCATTGGTGCTGCAATGATCAGGTAAGGTCTTGCTTTTCCCTGTGTACTTCTGGTGTTGTCGATCCACTGCCCGATCATCAGATTTCCGAGAACTACGAAAATCACAGATACGATTGGCAGAAGTGTGGCAAATGCTCCGAATTTCGTCCAGCCAAGTACATCCACATAATAACGATTCAGATAAGCACCGAAAATGGCATTGGCAAACATGGCGCAAAAAGGTGCCAGAAAATATCCAATGGCTATCTCCGGAAGCTTCACCTGATCGGATTTGATTCTTGTTTTAAAAACCGGCTTTTCTGCAAGTTTTTTTGCAAAATTAGTAATGTTCAAATATTTCGCCTCCTGGGTTTATTTGACTCTTAAGATAAACTCTTTTTCCCTTTATTTAAGCTCTGTCTTCCATTTGCAAGCAGAATATTTCCTGCACATTTAATGGAATCTTACTTCAGATCAAAAGACATAAAATTAAATGCGCCAGTTCCCTTGTAACTGAAGTACAGTGCCTCTTTCTCACCGAGTCCGTTTACATCAGCTGCAAAACCGTGCTGTTCCTTGCAAGGTTTTACCTGAATCTTTGCCACTGGCTTGCCGCCTTCCTCTGTGGATACATAAACAATTCCAGTTGCTTTTCCCTTAATATTAATACGAACCTTAGAGGTCTCACGCAGGTCAAAATATTTGAAGCCTGCAACTGCTCCGTCACACATATTGGCAATATACTGATCTGACCCCTGCTCACGATCCTTTCCTTCCTGAGTCAGATATGGATGACCGGACTTTGGATGTTTGATCATACTTAAGAAACGGGTTCCTTTTTTGCCATATACATTACATGCTATATAGGAAGGATAGTTTCCTTTTCCCCTAAGAGGTCCGTCATTCAGACCACAGGAGGTCATCTCTGCCTGATAGAATTTGCCATTCTCGAAGCGGATGCGCTCTGCACAGGCCTGACGGGAAGACTGCTTACGGTTACTGTGTCTGTGATAAAAAACATAATAGCTTCCATTGATCTCGATCAGACTTCCGTGAGTGTTTCCGGTGCAGTTTCTTGCATTTTTTACATCTGTGATTCCAGGAAGGCCGATGTCCCCGTTGCTGACCAGAACACCGCCAAACTCAAAGCCCTCTGTAGGGTTATCGCTTGTTGCATAGCAAAGCTCATGGCTGTTCAGGGAACTGTAGATGAAGTAATAGGTTCCATTGAATTTACGCATGGAGCTTGCCTCCAGGAAGGGATGTCCCTCATAAGAACTTCCCGGTGCTTCTTTCTCACTGGCAATTCCAATGTATTTCGGTCCCATTTTTACAGTAAGCATATCTGCCGGGTCCAGCTCGAAGCACATTGCACCGTGCTCAGTCGGCTTGGATCCATCAAGCAGAAGGGGATTTCCCTGAAGGGCAAAGCCTGTATAAAGATACAGCTTTCCATCATCATCCATAAAAACGCCCGGGTCAAACTGCAGCGGCTCCTCTTTCTTTCCAATAGGAGTGCCGTCTGCATATTTTACATAACCATAGAATTCATATTTGCCTGCCGGCTTATCACAGACAGCCACAGAGATCATCTTCGTGCCACCCATGAAATAATAAAGATAAAATCTTCCGTCCGGTCCCTGGATCATATCCGGTGCTGCCAGACCATTTGTAAGACGGATCTTCGGTGCTGCCGGATCCTGCTCTCTTTTGAAAATAACACCCTCATAACGCCAGTTTCCCAGATCGTCTACCGGCGCTGACCAGCATACATAATCTCCCAGACAGAAATTCAAGCCGTTAAAAAGATCATGAGAACCATATATGTATACACGTCCATCCACAATATGCGGCTCCGCATCCGGCACGTATTCCCAGCTTGGCAGGTACGGATTTACAGCCTGCTTTGTTTTCATACCATTTATCCTCCATTGATTATTTTACATGTTTCATATCATGGATTTATTATAACACCCTGCAATTTCTGTACCTGTTTTTAACGTAAATTGTAACAAATTTATCGCAAATAGCACATCTTTAAAGTCCAGAGGTTGAAGCTCAATAAAAAAACTGTCCAGTCACAGACAGCTTTCTTCCTTTACACCATTTCCTTACCTGATTCACTTTACTCCAAGGCATCTGCCATTGGAAGCACTCCTGGAGAGATTCGAACTCTCGACACCGCGCTTCGTAGACGCGTGCTCTATCCAGCTGAGCTACAGGAGTATACTCGGTCATGAGGGAATCGAACCCACTCGTGTTATGATAACAGCGGATTTACAGTCCGCTCCGCCTCCTTAGCGGGATAATGACCGATATGATTTCTTGCATGTTTTATATTACCAGAAGAACTACATATTCTGCAATAAACCACTAGTTTAATATAACCAAGGAACATAAGTAAAGTTACTGTTCACTCCGTTCACAGTAACGCGCTTCGCGATGCACAGAAATCATGCAAAGCATGATTTCGCGCCGCAATTCTCGGGTTTTCTGTGAACTTTGTTCACAAAAAACGCCTCGCGGAACGTTACCAGTGAACAGTAACTAAGTAAAACTGCATTCTGACTTATAAAAAATTCCCATTACCATTTCTTAGTCCATCTTATATATCGATTTTCTTATTGCATTTTCCAATTTATCTGGTATAATAATCATTCGGTAAACAATTTAATAACAAATCAGCTCTGGTATAAAATTGGAAACGACACAAGTGCATGCTTGATACCGAACAACACATGTGTCTTTTTTGTACCCATTTTTAGAAAAAGGAGAACAATTTTATGCCAAAAACAAAATTCCAAAACGTTATTTTCACTCTGATGATGGCTTTCCTTATGGTCTACGCCATGATCTGCTACAACATTTCCCTGAACATCGGCGGAATGAGCAACCAGGTATTTCTTATGGCTTTCGGTGAAATGAAAATCATGTGGCCGGTTGCATTTGTACTGGAGTTCTTTATTGTTGATAACCTTGCCCATAAGCTTGCTTTTCGTATTGTCACACCAAAAGACAGACCTTTCGCAATCACAGTTGCAATTTCTGTTATGATCATCTGCATTATGTGCCCGATCATGAGCTTAATTGCCACAATTTTATTCAAAAATGCAGGTTCTCAGTTCGTTGCCGTATGGCTCCAGACCACTTTCATGAACTTCCCGGTAGCCTTCTTCTGGCAGCTGATGTACTGCGGACCGCTGATTCGTTTTATCTTTGGAAAGATCTTTCCGGAGAAAGAGAACGCTTAAATAGTTTCACTAGTGGAATATAATATAAATATTTTAAAAGGCATTGCAAAATATAACCAACGTCAAAATGTGTTTGACATAAAAAATCAAACCATTTGCAGTCGCTATAGGATTCCTTGCAATGCCTTTTTATTTATATGTTATATTTTATAAACCTGCCCTACTTTGTATATACAAGTTTCGTTTCCCCGGTCATTCCGTAATTATCTGGTTCGGGGGCGCCGAAGATCCAGCCGTCGTAGTTCTGGGTAATCATTATATTTCTGAGGGAACTGGTTACGCGGACAGTGATGGTGTTTTCGCCGGACTTTACGTATGGGGTAAGGTCGGCAGTGTGACGGTCCATGTTTACCGGAACTTTAGTGTCATTAATCCAGATGGCTGCGGTTCCGCCCTGGAAGCTGTCGGCATGGAATACAATCTTTCCCGTAGAAACATTTCCATTCTTTACGCTATTGGAATCTGTTCCTTCATTCATATCGTTATTCCCTGCTCCTATACCCCATTCTTCCATCCAGCTTTCCGGCAGTTCAAATGTAGTTGTATAGGTCCCAACTCCGGAAACAGTTTCGCCTACATTTTCAATCTCTTTCCACGGGATCAGTTCACTTAATATGCCTGCATCGATTTCCATATGATTGGTTGTATAAGCAACCTCGGTTGTAGTTACTCCTGTATCCTGGTTTTCTTCTGTACGGGTTACTTTTTCACCGGGTTCATAGGAATCAACTGTGAGGCTCCAGCCTGTAAGTAAAATTGTATTATCATCGGAAGTATCCCCAACGTTTACAGCTTCAGCAGATACCTTTTCTTCGTTTCCCTCCCCATGTTTCAGCGCAAACACCATCGTCTCACCAGGTGCCACATCCACATCAATTACGGTTCTGCCATCTTCATAGCTTACATTCTGAACCCTGGAAATTTTTCCGCTCCAGGTATCCATTACATATGGTTTATAAATTCCATCCAGTGAAATCTCACCCTCATAATTTTCCTCATCTTCATACATGTAATGATAAAGGTAAAGATAATCCACATCCTCCGTGCTCCTCATAACCGGAAGCAGCTTTGTATTCGCCTCTTTATATTCCGCTCTCGGATACACGCCCAACTCCTGCAGTGCCTCATAGGCATCGCTTTCCGCCTCAACCGTTTTTACATTTGGAAGTGATTTCATCTCTGTAACAATATCCGCCAGAGCCTGCTCATTTCCATCATTGGAGCCAGTTGTTACAGCCGCAATGGTATTGTCCTTTGTCACGTCTTCGTTTGCCACAATTTCAGAAACATTGTTTACAAAAACAACCGGAAGTCCATCCTTCGCCCACTGAAGAAGCTTCTGGGCAGCTTCATAAGGAAGTTCGTCTTCCATAAGGATCACAGCCTGATAAGCAGCTCCGTCCGGATTTAGAAGCTCGTCCGCACTGGTCACATTCTCATTTGTCAGCAGATATGGGGAAAAATAATCATAGGTATACCCTGCGTTCTGCAGTTCCATATCTCTCCAGTAATATGCATCCTGGTTATGTGTTTTATTAGAGTAAACACCATTCTGCACAAAACTCATTAATCCTCCTGGTGTAAGCTGATTATTATAGGCATAATCTGTTCTGAGAATAGCAATATCCATCTGCGGTACGCCCTGCTCAAGCACCTTCTGAAGTCTGGAAAGATGGACATTCAGTTCCGGATAATCCTCAGATGCAGGCTGACGTTTGCTGAAACGGTCAGACCACTCATCACTCATACCCTCATATCCCGGCCACTGTACTCTCTCCTCAGGACCATACTCTGAAGAATAACCGTGTGTTACCATTTTCTGCACACCAGCTGCATACTGCATATAAAAAATCTGTCGGTAATACTCATTGTTATAAACATAGTTTCTGGAAACCCACGCTCCAGTCTCACTGGACATACGCTTGTTAAACAAATGGGCCGCACCAGCCATTCCTCTGTGACTGTCAAGCTCATTGGCAAATTCCATGGACTCTGTCTCAATATAGTCCAACGCCGTTGCCGGTTCCGAAATCTCAAAACGCATTCCATAAGAGTTTTCTGCGCGCAGCTTCATATTCTTGGAATGAAGCCAGTCACTCAATACTTTCAAACAGTTTTCTGTATAAAGCTCTGTCTGTGTCTGGCAAAAATCCCTTCTCAGGTTTTCCACAAACTGAACATCATCCTCATTGTCCGGCTCATACCGATATGTAAGAGGTTCTCCAAAACAGCCGCTTCTGCCGCTTGTAAGGATCAAAAGCGGAAGCATTTCATTAATACCATACCCCTGCCGCTCTGTAAACTGATCCTCCATATCTTTACACCAGAGCTGACCGGTTGTGTTCTGTCCATGCGTGGAAAGTTCCAGGGAGTCCATATACATGTCACACTCATCAATTCCGTCGATCAGCTCCTGAACCTCATCTGTAAGAACATTTGTATCCCAGTAATCGATCAATGCGTTTGCACCGTCCTGGCTCAAATAGTTGATGGTATAACTTGGGGAAATCGCTGGACTGTAGGATTCTCCTGTTCCATACTGGTAAAAAGTGAACAGGTCGTAGTCACCATCATCCTCTGCTGTGAAATGGATTCCGTAGATTCCATCGCTGTTGTCATCTACTGCCATGTCGGTAACATCTTTTAAGGAAGACATGTCAATTTTTGACGGTGTCTGATTTACTTCTTCGGCGCTGCTGCCGCGTTCGGTGACCTTGGCTGCGATTACTTTTACCAGGGTCTGCTTCGTGGCATTGGCAGGAAGTTTACAGTATGGAAGATAGCCGTCGTAGGTTGTTTTCCATACTGAACCTTCACTATCATTTGCACCACTTTCATCTGCACTTCCCGTCACGCTCAGCACCGTATATCCCAATTCCTGGGAAGCAGCCTCTTCGTCCGGTGTAATGGAAACTAGGTTTGCAGTGGACCAGTGGGTTCCACTTGTCATGCTGACACTCATTCCCAGACGGCTGCACTCTTCAATAATTACCTTTGTATCATGAATCCATTCTGGTGAACCCCAGGCATAGGTTTCATTGTCCAGATACTGGGACTCATCCAGGGTTACAAACTCAATCCCACCATACCCATCATCATACAGCTCCTGTACAGATTCCTTCAGGGTTTCATCTGTATGAGACCCCTCTGCCAGCCACCAACGGGCATATGGGCGATATTGCATTTCCGGCTGGACATAATCCGCCGCAAGCTGTGCTGCAAAATCTTCTGTATTTCCAGTTGTACTCTCCATATTTTCAGCAGCTGCTACATCACCCTCCCCTGCGTACACAGTCTGCATTGGACTAATTAGTAAAGTGGATACCAGAAGCGCAGCAAGAGCTGTTGCTGTTGCTTTTTTCTTTCTCATGATTTTTTTCTTTTTGTCATCAGTTTTTAATAACATATTTTACTTATCATCTTCAATATGACATTTTTTCCTCTGTTTGTATAACAATAATAACTTTTTCCAGTCACAAAAGCAACTTGTTATATATCAATCACCCAGATGCGCATCCAGAAATTCCAGACCAACAGTCTCCGCGTAGTCTCTTCCCTGTTCAAAGTTCATCTCAAATCCATGTGTAGCCTTCCTTCCATAAATAGGAACCAGAACAGAGCCTTCTCCTGTGTACGCTTCCTCTATTGCCTTTTCAGAATAGCTGTATGGCACCAGGCTGTCATTGATTCCGTGAACAATCATAACATCTCCTTCATATGCGCTGATTGTGTCATAAACATCCAGAGCATAAACTGTTTTCACATACTCAGAGCCCACAGTTCCTACTGGCATCTCGGCCTCCCCTTCTGGAATATCATCTGCGGTAGCATACAGTTCCCGGGCATTATCTGCAATACAAAAGGCTGGGTAAACCAGAAGCATAGCTGCTACATCCTCTTTTCTGTCTGCTGCAGCAAGGGCACTTATAAGCCCTCCCTGGCTCTGTCCCAGAAGGAAAAGATGATCCTGGTCTACGAAATCCTTTGTTTTCACAAAGTCCATAACAGCGCTTAAATCTTCTTTCTCAGTCATCACTGTCATATCCATGAAATCTACATCACTATTTCCGTTAAGGGAACCTCCGCAAAAATCAAATGTATAAACCACATATCCATCCTGGGCTGCTTTTTCCGGCCATTTTGCACGCTCTACCAGCTGTGATGTAGAGCCAATTCCGTGGCTCATAATAATTACCGGATAAGTTTTGGTCTCGTCAAAATCTGCTGGATAATAGAACTGTCCGTAAATATTATTATCCCCATTTTTACACCAGGAAACAACCTTTGTGCAGCCTTCTAATTCTGTGGTGTATCCCTCTTCAATCTCCGGATTATCAGCCTCTTCTGAATCAGCATCTGCCTCTCCTTCAGGATCAGAACTGTCCTCCGCTTCCTCTGTCTGCGTTTCTGCATTTTCCTCAGCTGAAACAGTCACGCTTACACAGCTCACACTCAATACTGCTGCCATTCCTAAAGCAATTAACATCTTTTTCTTTAACATTTTTCATTCCTCCATGTAAAGCGGACATTCGCAATCCGCTTCTCTACTTGCCTCTTTTAATGCGAGTTTACCATACTCAAAATCTATCTGCCATATCTACAGCATAACCTTAGCATTTTCCATCATAATCTTTCATCCACCTATTTTTCTATCGGCAGCGGAATCAAAATATTGATATTGAAAATCCCATCTTCCGCAGTCACAGACATATTTCCATGATAATTCTCCGTAATCATCCGTATACTTTTCAAGCCAAATCCGTGGTGTTCCTTATCTTTTTTCGTAGTTTCAAAACCATCTGCTGTTTTCTTCAGCTCTCCTTCAAAATAATTTTCTTCGTGGATAGAAAGAAAATTTCCTCTGGTGCGCACCAGAATGTTGATAGTTCGTTTCTCTTCTTCCAGATGCGATACTGCCGTCACCGCATTGTCCACAATATTTCCAAACAGGGAACAAATTTCGCTTTCTGATAAAAAATCCAGTTTTTCCCCTTCTGCAATGCAAGTCATGTTAATTTTGTTATATTCGCAGTACAGTTTTTTCTCTGTAAGAATAGTGTCCAGGATCTGATTCCCAGTCTGAAACATAGAATCATAAATAGTCAATGCCTTCTGAATTTCCTTCGCCTCTTTTTCATAAGCGCTTCCGGACAAGCCCTGTAGTCTCTGAAACCAGTGTTTCAGGTCGTGGCATTTGATATTTATCAGTTCCATATTTTTCCTGGAAAGCTCATATTGCTGCTGTTTCTTGTAGAGCAGATCCTCCAGCTGTTGTTTCTGGGCAGAAATGGAATTTCGCTTCAAGGTTCCGAACTGCACCATCAAAAGCAACAGGCAGGCAACCATTGAAAACAACTTCCACGCTGCAAAAATCTCCTTTGTTTCCACGCCAAGCATATGATCCACCATATAGAATTTAAACACCGTATCAATCAGCCCTGCTGTAACAAGCAGAATCAGAAGGAACCCCGGATGCACCGTCACATGCCCGGTCTCACTGATCCTTTTTTCCATAAAATGCAACACTATGGCAATGGCAATCGCCAGCAACAATGCATACAGCACTATAAATGAAATTCCACTGCTGATTTCCAGAAAAGTCTGTAATAAAATGAATACACTGTATAAAACAATCTGGGTAATATAAGCAGCTATACTGACAAATAAAATTTCACGAACCGGATTTTCATAACAGAACACCATAGTCAGCATACTAAGAAGAAAGATCATAATAATCCCAGGAATGCTCTCCCACATAGTAGTTGTATTACTGACTAACAACACAGATCCAAACAGACAGATTCCGCTCCCAGCTGCCGCCCGAAGCCAGAAAAAAGATTTTTTCCCAAAATGCCTGCACATGAGAAAACTAAATACCAGCAGTTCAAATGTAAGCTCGCATTTCCACGCAACATCCCAGATATTCATGCACTGCACCCTCCTACAAAATCATTCAGCGCTTTCATAAAGCTTTTCTTTTTCGGGTGGCTGATCTGAAGCTGGGTTTCTCCCAGGCTTACCACGTAACCTTCCACCGCTGTCACATAAAACAAATTTACATAATAACAATTGTTGCACAGTGCAAAAGTATTTTCCGAAAGCTCTTCCGTCACCTTTTTCATGCTTCCGTAAGCCTCCACCTCTTTATCCTCAAAGTGGTAAATTACTTTATGCCCCAGAACTTCCACATATTTTATCTCTCCAATAGAAGCCTTCACCAGACCATTCCGGGTATTAATTATGAACTGCTGTTTTTCCCGGGAATGGATGTGTTGTACGGCACGCTTCATTTTCAAGTTAAAGCTGAAATAGTTCAGAGGCTTCACAATATAATCCATGGCGTCTACCTCATAGCCGTGTACTGCATACTGCGCCATGCTTGTGACAAAGATCAGCACAGCCTCTGTATTTCGTTCCCGCAACTTCCGCGCCGCCTCAAGCCCATCCATATATGGCATCTGAATATCCATAAATACGATCTGAAAATCTGTTTTCCGCTGCTCCAGGAAATCCATGGCATCGTGAAACTCCGATATATTAAGATGTTCATTCTCTTCTAATGCAAACCGCCCCAGCGATTCCATTATTATTTTTTTATCTGTATCATTATCCTCTACAACTGCAACCCGAAGCATTTCTTACCTCCAACATATCACACGCCATTTTTGATCCAATAAGCAAACATAATCTGCCTATGTTATTTTATGCATAATTATAACCTTTTTTCTTTTATATGTTTGATTTTAACGCATTTTGTTGTTTTTTGTGCGCGTATGGAGGTACCAGAGGACAGATTGCACAAAAAGGATCCCTTCATCAACCATTTCTCACAGCCGACAAAGGGATTCACCAGTTATATCCATATTTTTAATCAATCATATCATTCTGAAACCTTGACAAATGCTCATAAGGCAGAATCAATCTGCCCCGGAAAAGACCACAGCCATCGTTGATCAGGCTATTATTTACTGCAGAAAACATATTCACATCAAGATTTGCTAATTCCAGGGAAAGTAGCTTCATCCCCCGCTCATAAGCCTCATCAAAGTAAACACATTCCCCTTCCGGGATCACATCTCTTCTGGCACGCTCGTCCTGCTGGCGCTTCTCATAGCCCAAATGATTGGCCGGACCGATTTCTGCGATGTCATCCATTTTCTGGGTGCGGAGCTGTACCTCCATGTAGGATCTGGAACTGTTATCATAGAACGTGATATGTAAAGACTGATAACCGTACTCACTGGTACCGCAAATATAATCTCTGTAATAAGGCTTTACATTATCATTTAGTTGATCAGAAGTACTCAATTTCACTCCCTGAGCAGATTCTGCTGTAAAGCCTCTCTCTTCCAGAAATCCGGGCAGCACATTTGCAATCTCATAAAGGTAACGGATAGATGCCTGTTCCTGGTCTTCTCCAGGCTTCAGGTGACATCTTGGCATGCATACTACAATTCGATACGCAATGAAATCCCGGAAGCAGCTCAGCTTATTTTTCAGCTCTGCAACCGACGGATAGGTACCATTTTCCCTGTAATAATCATAAATATATTCCACTACATATCCATTAAATTTCTCTTCTGCCCGGATTAATGACTTAATCCTGCCTTTAAATGTAAAGGCAAGAAATGGATATTTATGGGCCATATATTTATAAAATTCCCGAATTTTCTGAGACTGAGCTGTCAGGAAGTCATTATGCTCCAAAAGTTCCGTGATCTGGATCAAAAAATTGCTGTGCACCAGATCGATCTCATTATGGTTCTTCTTCGCTTCCTTGCGCAGATCCTCTGTATATCTCTGTAAAATCTTTAAAACCGTATCTCCGGAATATAAATAATCATTAAGTGTAATCATAGCGGTCACCTCGTTTGTGAACTTTCTTTCTCATATCGGTCAAGCAATTCGCGAAATTACATCTACTTGTATTTTATACATATTCTAACAGACTTTCACAATTTAGCAAGAAAAAGTTTTAAGAAAAAATGCCGGTTCCATCCCCCCTATTTTTCGCAAAAAAAGACCAGTACTTGGAATTTCAGTTTTCTCATTCTCAGAAATTCTCTCCAAGTACTGATCTTTTCATCTCGCAATCATAATAAAACGGAGGATTTTATCTATGATAAGCTATCTATGTAACACTCTGTAATAGAGCATTCCATCATAAATTTTCATGCAGCTGTCACTGTCACATTACCATCTGCTACTTCGAAGTGATATGTTCCAGCCACCAGTTCCATCTGCTGTGTCTCAACCGCATTATGGGTTGCCGCACCTGTCACAGTTACGCCGTCGCATGCAGTTACCTCACCAGATACTGGCAGGTATAAGGTTGCGGAGGTATTTGCCGGAACGGTCACATCATAGGATGTCATCACACCGTCAGCTGCTGTCCAGCCGCTCTTAATGGTTCCATAAACAGAATCATAGCTTCCTTTTGCCTCTGTGAAGTCACCACCTACAGTGGGCTGAAGGATAAAGTGCTGATAGCCAGGCTGTGTCTCGTCAGACTTGATTCCCAGCTGGTAAGATACCATCCACTCGTAAACAGCTCCAAGTGAATAATGGTTAAAGGAGTTCATGCTGTTGTTTCCGTTAAATCCAAGCTCATTTGTATAACCGTTCCAACGCTCCCAGATACTGGTTGCACCCTGTGTTACCGGATAGAGCCAGGAAGCATAGTCTGTGGACTCAAACAGCTTGTAAGCAGTATCGTTTAAACCATAATCGGAAAGTGCATTCAACAGATTTCCGGTTGCATTAAAGCCTGTTGTCAAAGTATAAGGAACGATCGGCATTCCATCGCTGTCCTCACCGGAAGCCTCTGCGATTGTTGCGTTATAGTTCTCCAGAACTTTTTCCAGATTCTCATCGCTTACCACATGAAAACGAAGAGGTGTTGCATAAGAAGCCTGTGTATCCTGGATCTCACCCTTGGTATTCTTTGTTTTTCCAGTATCCGGATCAATGAAAAACTCATTCCATGCTTCTCTTGCAGTTGCAGCTGTCTCACGATAGCTTTCTGCCTTGTCTGTATCGCCTATAGCGTCAGCAAGAACTGCTGCCTGGTCCAGACAGTTAATATAAAGCACATTTCCAAGCATCACGCCATCTGTAGGGATTCTGGAAAGGTGGTCGCAAAGTGTACCAGTCTCTCCTGTCAGACGTGCATCCTCCTTCTTATCTCCATTCTCGTCCTTATAACTCATCGGAGTAGAGGCAAGATGATCAACATATGCATAAATGTTATCAATGTTATCTTTTACAATGTCCATTTTTCCAGTCTGCATATACAGGTTGTAGGGAATGGTTACAACCAGACAGTTCCAGGTGATACCGAAGCTCTGTCCGTTATGCGGGATTTTGTCATCTGCTTCCAGATCATAGTTCACAAATGCCGGACAATACTGAGAAGACATTCCTGTCTCACCGCAGTCTGCGCGGACGGTGTCCATCCACTGACGCATGAAATTATACGTATCTGCTACATAAGAACCGGACAATGCATAAATCTGAGCATCTCCTGTCCAGCCCATACGCTCGTCACGCTGTGGGCAGTCTGTTGGAATGGAAATGTAGTTGCTGGTTGTGGAGTTTGTGATATTTGTAAATAACTGGTTGGTCAGCTCATTGGAGGACTCATATTCAGCACTTGCGTCCAGTGAAGAAAGCACCTGCATTTTAATACAGTCTGCCGGAAGCTCCTGATCTAGACCTGTGATCTCAATGTAACGATATCCATGGAAAGTAAGGTCTGGTGCAAATACATTCTCCCCCTCTTTCATAGTATAGAAATCCGTTACCATTGCAGATCGATAGTTCTCCACCATCAGCATTCCGTCAACCCCTTCACTGGTGTACTCATCCAGTTCCGGGTAAAGGATCTCCGCGAAACGAACGGTTACTGTCTCGCCTGGTTTTGCGTATTCTTCTGGAATGGTAATTACCGGAACACCGGAAACATTTTCTCCCATATCATAGATGTAGGAACCAGAGCCCTCTTTTGTCTCGCCCAGAGCCTCTTTTACATCGTTGGTACGAATTACATGAACCGGGTCATCATAGCGGGATACCAGCTGATAATCTGCAAACTGTTTTCTTGTCTCGATTTCAGAGGAAGCTGTCCATGCAGAATCATCATATCCAGCCTCAGTCCATCCCTCTACAGCGGCCTCTTTTGTAGCGTCATATCTTTCCCCCTGGAAAAGGGAAGCCAGACGTACCGGGCCATCGTTGTAATAAGTCCAGCTGCCGTCATCGGTTACTACTGTGTCGCTGGAACCATCGGTGTAGTTCACTACCAGTTTCGCCATCAGTGCAGGCTGGTCGCCATAATAATTGTTATTTGTACACTCGAAGGTAGTCATACCAGTCCACCAACCTTCGCCGAGAATTGCTCCCATTGCGTTTTCGCCAGTCTGAAGGTAATCCGTTACGTCATAGGAATTGTAAGCAAGAATAGAATCATACTCTGTGGAGCCTGGGTTAAACCATTCTTCCGGTGCAACTTCCTGTCCGTTAATATAGAAATCGTAGATACCCTGTGCAGTCAGGTAAAGTCTTGCAGACTCAATCTCTGATTTTGCTTCGAAATCTGTACGGACCATCGGTGCTGCTGCATAGGAAGGATCTGCATATCCAAGAACTCCTGCGTCACCGCCATTTACAGTAATTGTATTTCCATCTACAGTTACACCATCCATTCCGTCAAAAATGGAATAAGTTGCACCTGTCTCTGCATCCAGAAGAGTTCCGGTTGCATATTTTCCACCGTTCTCGATCTTGTAATCTGTGAATGTAGCGCTGTCACCTGCATTTGCTGCAAAACCTACGGAATTTAAATTCGGGAAGGTATTACCATTTTCCATGGTATTTACCAGAATGTCATCTCCCACTTTTGTTCCGTCAACCGTAATGGACAGTGTACTTGCAGTACAGAAAATATTAATGTGGTGAACATCGTTTTTGTTCTTCTCTGTAATCAAAGTATTCAGATCTTCATCATCTTCAATTGTGAAAAATGGAGTTGTAGGATCATCGTCTTTTGCATAGCCCATGCGGTAAGCGTTAATCTTCGCACCACCGTTCGCGCCAACACCGGAAAGATCCAGTTCTACGCGGACATAGTTTTCGCCCTCCTGCATTTCGCTGTTGAACACTTTGTTCTCCAAACGGAAATCATCTGCGCCAAGAATAAAGGATGC
>JAERMT010000779.1_pt1 | contig 16111 bp, 11 predicted proteins | sample 9267081 | NCBI WGS metagenome assembly JAERMT01 (sample SAMN17071939, study PRJNA684904) | human gut metagenome | isolation source: diarrhea sample from child under the age of five | host: Homo sapiens | place: South Africa: Mafikeng, Mafikeng Provincial Hospital | collected 2019-09
TGCCATAATGTTTTTCCTCTACAAGCGAACCGTCATCGGCATTGAATATCCAGAGTTTCACGTCATTCACATCCGTACCTTGGTCGGCTTCATCTGCCCAGGTGAGCGATACAGACAAGCCACCCTCATCCTCACCATCATGAACATTATGGTCGCAACTTGCCAACAAGCATGGGACACATAACAGCACCCATAACCAAATATTAAATATTCTTTTTGCTTTCATTTTCTATCTTGTTTTATGGGTTACTGATGTCGTGTCCGAAACTCGAGAAGGTAGAGAAGCCGAAAGGCATTCCTGCCTCTACACCGGCATACCAGCCTTGCGAACCAGTCATTCCATCTTCTTTTTCTTCTGCTTGCGCAACCGAAAAAGGAAGGAAGATTACAAGCATCGCTATCAATAGCTTAATCTTTGTTGTCAAATAATTCACCATATTTATTTCTTTAGTTTATATTGTAAAGGTAAGAAACGTTGTTCTAACTTTCATGTTGCAAATATACAAAAAAAAATCAAAAGTGGCGTCAACAAAATATACTTAGGTGTCTCTTTGCCTAGGAATGCGACAGCAATTTAAACAGAATTTACCCCCCCCCACAAACAAAATTTCCCCCTCTTTTTCTGCGTTTTTCAAATTAAACAAAGGGGCTATACACCACCATTTTGTGGCATATACCCCCTTATCAAAACAAAAAAGATGACCTGGCAAAATGCGAGATCATCATTTTTGTTATATAATAATCCTATTTCTCAGGAATAATCTCGAAGATTTCGGCAGAACCATCCAGCTGAATCTTCGCTGCCTTCTTCACCAATTCTATCTTGCAGAACGACTGGTCGATGAGGGTTGTTGCCAAAACCTTGCCCTTGGCATTCAGCTGGCGACATACCAATGATTTGCCTGGAGCCAACTTCAAGAGCAGGGTGTAACCCTTTACATCCTTCTCGACACCAAACGAAAGTACACCATCGTTGGTGAAAGAAGTGCATGGATTCTCATCAAAACCATACATCGCTGCCTGCACATTGCCAGCCTCAACAGGGAAGTTCAGACGCTCTGGGGTGGTTGGGTTCACCTCGAAGGTACGGACAGCAGCCCAGTTGCGCTTGTCTGACTTCAACTTCTTGATGCGGATATAGCGAGCCTCAACAGGGGTGTCGGTCTTCCAGTTGATGATATACTGCTTCTTCAACTCGCCTGTGAGCGCCTTCCATTCCTTTCTGTCCAGAGAATACTCCAATACGGTGTTGTCGAAGTAATCCACATCATCCACAGAGTTGCGGCCCTGAAGGATTCTTACCTCTGATACCTGACGCACGCAGCCCAGGTCGGCACCAATCCAGTCGCCGGTGTTCTGACCGTTGCCCGATGTATAATAGGTGGTAGAATCGTTGTCGAACATCGCCTTGCTCTGGGTGGTTCTCAAAGTGGCGTAGGTACCTATGCCCTTATAGAAGGCAGGAACCTTGCCGGTCAACTTCTTGAAGAAGCCAGATGCCATGTCGTCCATCGACTGCTCGTAGAATGGCTGCAATACCATGGTACCAGACTTATGCTTCTCGTAAGCAGCCACATCTTCCTTGCTCATGCGGTTATTCACATAACCATCCCAGAAAGCCTGGTCGTTGCCAGCCTTGTATTCCTTGATGAGAGTCATGGTCTTCAAGCCACGGTCGCCCAACTTGCCAAACTCTGTGAGCCATGGGCGGAGTTCCTTCATCAGCAGGGCATTCTTGCAGTTTGCCTCCATTTGGGCAGGCGCATTCTTCACTCTTACAAACTCGCTCTGCAGGGCATTGAACTCTGCATCTGTAAAGTTATCGATGCGGAAACTCTTGGTCTCCCATGATTCGATGCGGCGATAACCGGTCTCGGTATCGCAAGAGTGCATGGCGAAGGTGCGATATGCCTCGTGGGCTTCTGGAGTAAGATCTACCAAACCACGCTCCCAGTTGTCGAGCGGGTTATAGTTGGCGATGTTCCAGGTATAGTCGGCTACACCATAGAGTGCCAGCTTGGATGCCTCTCCGTGCTCCATCGGGTTGCTGACGAAACCGCAGAGATCCTTGTTGGTCAGGTCGGTCTGCAATCCGTAGGTAGGACCCTGCATGATGATATGGCGGGCATAATCGGTTACAGGGAAGTTCCACCAGTAGTAAGCAGGGCGCTTGATGCGGGAATTTACCCAGTCGAGGGTCTCGCGGGTCAAATCGCTGCAAACCACATCACCCGTCCAGAATACATTGATAGATGGGTCGAGGGTATTACCGAAGATGGCGAGAGAACCGGTTGGCTTTGGATTCGCCCAGAGACGGGTGTAATCGGTAGGACACATCACGAGCGGAGTAACATCGCCCTTAGCCTTCACGAATTCCTTTTCGAGACGGTTGAGAAGTTCCGACTGCTTCACTGGGTTGGCACCCTCGCCGGAAATATCATCGAAGAAGATGGCGAAAGAACGCACACCGAGGTCGTACATCAGATCGAGCTTGTGAACCAGGTTCTGATAGTCTTCCTCGTTCCACTTGATATCCTGTCCCGGATGGATAGCCCACACGAAGTCTACTCGGTTGCGGCGGCAAGCCTGAACGAGTTCGCTGATGTTCTTAGCCTCTTTCTCCGGATAAGGCAAGCGCCAGTTAGGACAACTGTGATATGGGTCATCCTTCGGACCATAGAGATAGGTGTTCATCTTGTTCTTTCCATAATAATCAATGAGGGAAAGACGCACCTGATGAGACCAAGGCTCGCCATAGAAGCCCTCTACCACTCCACGGTTTGGAAGATCTGGGTAGTCATTACAGGTGGTGTAAGGCATCTGGCCCTTCGCCATCTCGCTGTTTACAATCTGGCGCAGAGTCTGCAGACCATAGAAGGCACCACGCTCATCGTAGCCCACAATCTGGATTCCCTTGGCATCAGCCTTCAGGCTGTAGGCACCGGAAACAGGCTTAACGCCAGCCTTGGCTGCCAGTTTTCCACCGAAATCGATGGTCAGGCGAACGCCCTTGGCGTTGGCGGTAAGGAACTTCACGTCGTCGGCAAACTTGCCTTTCTTGTCGATTACCTTGACTCCATTCTGCAGGTCGAGTCGGTTAGCAGCATCCACATTCAGAAGATGTGGTGTAGGACTCACGATGAGTCCGTGATGATTCAGTTTCTTGCCCGGAATCATGTTCACGTCCTGCTTTTCAGAACGCTGGCCGCTCAGGTCTTGTGCCTGAGTGCCCTGTGCAAATGCAGCCATCAGGAGGGCTGCCATCAACATTTTTCTAGTCATAATGAATAGTTTGGTTAAGGATTTATATTTTAAAAGTTTATATTTATTCTTTATGGAGTACTTTTTCCACCTTATTATATATGGAATACTCTTTCTACGGTTTCATTGGTTTGCTTGGCAAATTCTTCATCGCTTACGCCGTAGGCTTTCGCCAAGGTTTTAAGTACTTCTACCACGAAGGCGCTCTCGTTGCGCTTTCCTCGGAATGGGACGGGAGCCATGTAAGGGCTGTCGGTTTCCAGCACGATGCGGTTCATCGGCACCACGGCAGGGAGATCTTCACGCAGATGACTGCTCTTGAAGGTGGATACACCGCCGATGCCCAGCACGAAGTTATCGAACGAGAGGAGTTCTTCTGCCTCCTTCTGATTGCCTGTGAAGCAGTGGAACACGCCGCCAGGCAGGTCTTTCTGATACTGGCGAAGCAAGTGCACCATCTCGTTCTGTGCCTTGCGGCAATGAATCATCAGGGGGAGTCGGGTTTCTACCGACCATTTCACCTGTTCCTCGAATGCCTCCAACTGCTCGTGCTCGAACTCACGGCTCCAGTAATAATCCAGTCCGATTTCGCCGACGGCGATGAAATCGGAAATCTTATTACCTGCCATGCGATGTTCCTCCAATATCTTCCTGAGTTCAGCCAGCTGCTCCTTCCAGTCAGCCTTCACCTCTTCGGGATGCAGACCAATCATAGGATAGGCGTAGCCCGGATATTCCCGGCTCAGAGCCAGCACGGCGTGCGTAGTCTTCACGTCGATGGCAGGCAAGAACACCTTGCCTACCCCCGCTTCTCTGGCTCGGGCGAAAGCTTCCGCTCTATCCTCATTAAACTCTTCTGCATCGAGATGAGTATGCGTATCTATTACTTTGAACATTGAACTGTCAACTATTAACTATCAACTTTAAACTATTAACTAGTACTGGCGCTTCATCATTTTGTGGGCATACTTCGCCAACTCCTCCTTGCGATCGGCAGGCACATTCACAGCATCCAGATACTTCTTACTCTGCTCGAAGTAGTAGGCTATCTTATCCTGCGCCAACTTGTCGATGCCAATCTCGTTGTAGAGACGGGTTACGGCTGCCACCTTCTCCTCGCGGTCGAACTCCTGGGCATCCACCCACTTCTGCAGTTCCGCACGCTGGGCAGAGTTGGCATGATTAAAGGCATTGATGAGCATGAAGGTTTTCTTGTTCGATGTGATGTCGCCACCTATCGCCTTGCCGAATACCTTGGTATCGCCATAGACATCCAGGTAATCATCCTGCAACTGGAAAGCCAGACCAATCTGCTCGCCAAACTTATAGAGATTATCAGCATCCTCTTCTGAAGCATCAGCCAGGATGGCGCCAATCTTCAGGGCACAAGCCAGGAGTACGCTGGTCTTGAGGCGGATCATCTCGATATACTCCTCTTCCTTCACGTCGTTGCGGGTTTCAAACTCCATGTCATACTGCTGACCCTCGCCAATTTCCAGGGCTGTGGTGGTGAAGAGCTTCATCACCTTGGCAAGATGCTTGTCATCGCACTGCGCCATGCGGTCGTAGGCGAGCACCAGCATACTGTCGCCCGAAAGGATGGCGGTATTGGCGTTCCACTTCTTGTGAACGGTTTCATGACCACGGCGAAGATCGGCATTGTCCATCAGGTCGTCGTGGAGCAAGGTATAGTTGTGATAAGTCTCCAAAGCGATGGCGTTCATGAGGATTTTCTCCGGGTCTTCCTTGAAGATGTTGTAGCCCAGGAGCATCAGAACCGGACGAATGCGCTTGCCTCCCAGAGAGAGAACATACTTCACTGGCTCATATAGAGAATATGGTTTGCGGTCGTATGGCAAGTTTGCCAGGAACTCATTCACCATGCTTAAGAATTCATCAGATGTCTTCATAATCAAATATAATTTAGAATATATAATTTATAATGTATAATTTATAGTTTGAATACCACTGGGACGGCAATCATCGTGCGGCACACCTTGTTGCGGTCCATGCCCGGTTTCCACTTCGGCATCATCTTCATCACCCTCAGCGCCTCGGCGTCGAGCACGGGGTCAGCCGATGTGCTTACCTTGGTGCTGGCGATGCTGCCATCCTTGTTTACGATGAAGGAAACCACCACGGTGCCCTGAACCTTGTTCTTCTGTGCCGACTCAGGATATTTCAGGTTCTTGGTGAGCCACTGCATGAAAGCCGACCAGCCACCAGGGAACTCCGGGATTTTCTGCACCACGGTAAACTTGATGGGCTGTTCCTGTTCGGCGGTGTTGTCTACAGCCGTTTCAGGAGCCGCCTCCTTTACATCGGCACCTTCCACCACTCCCGAACCGTCGCCAATCACCAGTTCGCTGGTGGTGGTACTTATTTTCTCGGGAGCCTTCTGCACCTGCTGCTGTTCGGTGGGCTTCACTTCCTGCGTAATAGCCTCCGAAGCCGGCGCCTTCGACATGGCCTCAGCACTCACCATATCCTTCTGGTCGGGTGGCGTCTGCATATCCAGATCCTGCGCCAAGTCTTCAAAGTCCTCGGTCAGGTCTTCCTCTCCTTGCGGTCCTCTCTGATACTGTAGTCCTACGAAGAGGAGTGTGAATGCGATGAGCAATCCGATGAGGAAGAAGGTAAGCCTCTTGTCCTCCAACTGTGCACTATTTGATTTTTTTATTTCCACTTTTCAATCGTCATTAACTTAACCTAATTGCATGTCCACGGCTGCTTTTTAGCCCGGAATCTGCAATATTTATCGATTCATTTCGTTATTTTCTACGAAAACAATGCAAATTTACGTCTTATTTCTCAAAAAAGCAGTATCTTTGCCAAAGAATTAAAGTATTTAAATGAAAAAAATCGTTTTTTCCATTATATTGACGCTTTTTGCGACAAAAATGGGTGCTCAAGAGAGCCAAACTGGATATAACTTCCTCCGACTGCCCGTAAGTGCTCATGCCGCAGCCTTGGGAGGCGACAACATCACCTTGATAGAAGATGATGAGGCCCTCGTTTTCCATAATCCGGCACTGCTGGCTTCGGTAAGCGACAAGACCATCAACCTCAACTACATGAACTATATGTCGGGGGTGAACATGGCATCGGCTTCCTTCAACCGCATCGTGAAGGAGAAGGCGTCGTGGGCGGTTTCGGCAAACTATGTGGATTACGGAAAGATGAAGCAGACCGATGAGAACAACATCCAGATGGGTGAGTTCTCGGCGAAGGATATTGCCCTGGCAGGACATTTCTCCTACATGCTGGGCAAGAACTTCGTGGGTGGTATCTCGGCGAAGTTCATCACTTCCTACATCGGCGACTACAATTCCATCGCCGTGGGCTTCGACCTGGGTCTGAACTATTACGACCCAGACCAGGAGCTGTCGCTTTCTGCCGTGGCAAAGAACCTGGGCGGACAGCTGAAAGCTTACAACGAGGATTACGAAAAGATGCCGATAGACCTGCAGGTGGGTGTAACCAAGGGATTCGAGAACATGCCGTTCAGGGTATCGGGCACACTGGTGAACCTGAACCACTGGGACAAGGGATTGAAGAACCATCTTGTGGTGGGTGCCGAACTGCAGCTGGGCGACAACCTCTGGCTGGGCGGCGGCTACAATGCCCGCAGAGCAGACGAGATGAAGATTTCTAACGGCACCGAAGGCGAGGAAAGCAGTCATGGTGCCGGCTTCTCGTTTGGTGGCGGTATCAACCTGGAGCGCTTCCACATCAACGTGGCTTACGGAAAATATCATGTAAGCAGCAGCAGTCTGCTGATAAACGTAAACTACAAGCTGTAAATACCGGCTGTAAACTATAAATTGTAAATTATAAACTATAAATAATAATGAAGAAGATTACAATCGCAATAGACGGTTACTCTTCCTGCGGAAAGAGTACCATGGCAAAGGATCTTGCCAAAGAGATAGGTTATGTGTATGTGGATACAGGCGCCATGTACCGTTCGGTAACCCTCTACGCCCTGCGCCACAACCTCTTTGAGGAGGATGGCAAGGTGAAGGTGGAGGAGCTGGAAGCCGAAATGCCGAACATCCAGATTTCGTTCAAGTTTAACGCTACCACCGGTCGCCCAGACTGCTATCTCAACGGCGAACTGGTAGAGAAGGAAATCCGCTCGCTGGAGGTTTCCAACCACGTAAGTCCTGTGGCAGCCGTTCCTTTCGTAAGAGAGGCGCTGGTGGCTCAGCAGCAGAAGATGGGCGAAGACAAGGGCATCGTGATGGATGGCCGCGACATCGGCACCACCGTATTCCCTAACGCCGAACTGAAGATTTTCGTTACGGCAAGTTCGCAGGTGAGAGCACAGCGCCGCTTCGACGAACTGAAAGAGAAGGGCATGCCAGCCGACTTCGACGCCATTCTGAAGAATGTGGAGGAAAGAGACTACATTGATACCCATCGTGAGACTTCCCCACTCCGCAAGGCAGATGATGCCATCACGCTGGACAATAGCGAGATGACGATTCCCGAGCAGAAGGCATGGCTCATGGAGCAATATCAGAAAGCAATCGCAGAATAAAAGATAGAGAATTCTATCGCTATCGCAGAATAATCAATTTCCTCGTTATATTTTTGCAAAAATATCTTAAAATAAAATATTTGTGCTTTAAAAATGCCATTTCAAAGAATGAGTATTGTGGAAACCCAAATTATTTTTTATTTTTGCAAACACAATGACAAGGTAGTAATGATATAGATTATAAATTTTGAGTTAATTACTGTTTTTTAAAGGTGATAAGTCCTCGGGAGAAGATTTATCACCTATTTTTTATTTTATACTTTTTCTGTCTATATCTTATTATCATGTTTCGCTGATGATTTTCTCCTTGCACTCTTCCATCAACCATTTTGGCGTACTGGTAGCACCACAGATTCCCACGGTGTTCACCCCCTTGAACCAATCCATGTTGATTTCATCAGCACTCTCTATCTGATAGCTGTTGGCATTCACGCTCTTGCATTCCTTGAAGAGCACCTTACCATTCGAACTTTTTCTGCCGCTGACAAAGAGGATGACATCATGCTTGCTGGCAAAGTTGGCGATATTCGGCATGCGGTTAGCCACCTGCCTGCAGATGGTGTCGAAGCTCTTGAAGCTGGCCCCCTCCACAATATGTTCCTGGCAATATTCGATGATGCGATGGAACTCGTCGAGACTCTTGGTGGTCTGGGAATAGAGGGCGATGTCGCGACTGAAATCCAGCTTGCCTATCTCCCCTAGATGCTCCACATCCTCCAACTTCTCTACCACGATGGCATGTCCCTCGGTCTGACCTACCAGTCCCAGCACCTCGGCATGCCCCTTCTTGCCGAAGATGACGATCTGCGCCTCGGGATTGTTGACATACTGCTTCTTGATGCGGCGCTGAAGCTGGAGCACCACAGGACAAGTGGCATCGATGATTTCGATGTTGTTGCGTTCGGCAAGGGCATAGGTCTCTGGTGGCTCTCCGTGGGCACGAAGCAAAACCTTCACCCCATGGAGTTCCTTCATCTCATCATGGTCGATGGTGGTAAGACCCGCCTCATGCAGGCGCTCCACCTCCATACCGTTGTGAACGATGTCACCCAGACAGTAAAGCTTACTGCCCTTCTCCAACTCTTCCTCAGCTTTCTTGATGGCAGTGGTTACGCCAAAGCAGAAACCACTGCCGTTATCTATTTCTATCTGCACGATATTTAAGTCTTATTTTACATGAATCTTTACTACCACCTTGGCATTGTCAGGATCGTTCGTAATCATCAGGATACGTGGGTTCTTGGCACGCGACTTCTTCAGGTCGGCCTTCACCACGGTCACCTTCATCTTCACGGATTCTCCCGGTTCAATCTTGCTCTTCTTCAAATTCACCTGCAAGCCCATGGTAAACATCTGCATGCTTCTAATTTCGAGCGTCGACTTACCATTGTTGGTAATCAGAATCTCGCCCTTCAGTTTCTTCTTGCTTCCGAAGCTGCCCAGGTCGAGGTCGGTGGTTGAAAGTTCAGCCTTTGGAGCCATCTCCTTCTTCTCTGCCGTCATGTTGTCGAAGGCAGGCAGGAGAACGGAAGAAACCACGATTTCCTTCTCTGGGGCAATCTTGTCGCCAGGACGCTCACCCAGATAGATGGAAGTCTGGTTCAAACCGAAGTCACGCAGTTTCTTGGAATCCAGCATCAGGATGACCTCGGCAGCACGATGCGGTGCCACCTTGGATGGAGATACCTGTGCCTGCAGGTAGCTAGGCAGATGCATCACCACCGGCTCCATCATCTGCTCGGTAGGGTTGAAGATATGGATGCGCTGAACAGGGCGGTCGCCACGGTTCACGTCATCAAACTCCACCTCCTGGGCATCCGACTTGATTTCGCCCAGCATCTCGTCATACGGACCGGCGAAATCCACCACATTGCTCACCACTCTGCCTCGCATCGTAAGGATGAAAGGTTCGTCGGCGGCATTGGTGTAGAGGCATACCTGCTTGTTGAAGGTGCCCATCTGCTTGGCATCATACACCGCCTTGACCACGAAGCTTTCGCCTGCGGCAATGCTCTTCTTAGGGTATTGCACCTCGGTGCAGCCACAACTTTTCAGCATGTTGTGGAAAACCAGAGGTCTGATGCCCTCGAACATCAACAGGAACTCAGCCGTAACGGGATGGCGAAAAACCACCTGTCCTCAATCTACCACCTCATGCTGGGTTGCTATCTTCTGTGCCGATGCCGGCAGCGCCAACAGCGCTGAGAGCATCAATATATTCATCCGTTTCATACTATTCTATTCTTAATTATCAATCTATTAACTATTAATTGTTAACTTTCAACTCATACGCTTCCGTGCGACCTCCGAATTCCGGACTGTATGCACACTTTGCGGTGCAAGTTCCGCCCTGATAGTCGCCCTTTCTATCCACGTAGTATTCCATTTCTACGATGTGCTTACCTTTAGATAAACGATCGAAATAGAAATTTGTTGTGTTATCTCTTGGAGAAACATAGCAACCCAAATTCCACTGATAGCCGCTCAGCTGGCTGACTGGCTCCAGGCAGGCGGCACGCTTATCCATGATTTGCACGAAGTCGTAGTCACGGTCGGCAGTGATGATGAGCGTTACCTTCACCTTCTCTCCCACCTTCGCCTGCGCCTTGCCCTTGCCCTGCGATTCAGCAGGAACGATGACACGGCGCACCTTGATGCCCGACTCGGCAGAAGCTATTTCGCTAAGCGGCTGCTTGAACTCCGCATACACGGCACCCCAACTGGTATAGTCGCTCTTCTTCTGGATGCTCAGCGTAGATGCCTTGCCCGCCTTCTCGGTCTTGATATACCCCAACGTGGTGGAATTCTGCGGCATCGGGAGCTGCCTGCCATCCAGTTTCAGCACGGCATTCTCAGCCTTCTTGTCCCAGTTGCTTTCATTGCCCTTCATAAAGGCATAGACGGCATCCACGGTGTTCACTGGAGTATCCCAAACCTGGGTTCGCTTCGACACCAGGAGCCAGCGTTGCAGTTCCTCAATGGTTTGCTTGTCGTTTGGCTTCAACATCTGCAGCGCCTCAATCACGGATACCTGGGTAGGAATCTTATAGTTTCTCCAGCTGTACAATGCCTTGCGGGTATCGTAGTAACGACCCATCTCCTCGCGATAAACGGCATATTCGTTCACGCTCTGCAGATATTCGCCCGCCTTCTCGCGGTAGGCGGCATTCTGCTTGCTGTTCTTGGCGAGCACCACGGCAGCACGAGCCTTGCCATAGATGGTGAAATTGCCGGTCATCTTCGACATCTTTTCCAGCAGATAAGCCTTGTCAGCTTCCAGATTCTGCTTCATCTTTCTGCCATCCATCGAGAGGATGTAGAGATAATGCAGCGCCTGCTCGCTAGGATTCACCTTCTGCTTTTTTTCCTCCTGCTTCTTCATTTCTCTTACTTCCTGTGCTGTCTGCCAGGAGAGATAATCAATGGCGGAAGTCAGCATCTTGGCGGTTGATTTCTGAACACCGGCAACGGCATTCAGACGAACCATCATTTCGGCTACCGACGTAGTCATATATCGGCTGCCCTTCATTCCCTTCCACCAGGAGAAGGAACCGTCAGCATTCTGCAACTTCTTCAGTTTCTCCACTTGATTCTGCAAGCGGATGGTCTCCAGCGAGAGATTCTTCTCTGACTGATTTTCCAGCGAGAGATGCTTCTGGACATGAGCGGTGATGGTATTGGCGTAGATGGCAGACATCAGCGAGATGGCATCCTCCTCATCCGGATTGCTGATAGACGGCAGCGCCTTGACCATCAGCCAACTTGGATTGTTGGTATATTCCACGGTCACCTTCGCATCCACTGCTCCCTTCGCCTGCTTACCCTCCTTGTTCAGGAAGAGCTTGCTCAGGTCGAAACTCTGCTCGCCCTTCTGATGCAGGGTAATAGGCAGGGTATTCACCACCAGTTCACGGTTGCTCAATACTGGCAGATAATGCTGCTCGCCATCGCTATAGCCATTGCCGGCAGCCACCACCTTATTTATATATACACCTTCTTTCAATCCCGATACATCAAAAGAGACGGTAGCTGAACCCTCGGCATCGATGCGATAGCCCTGGGTCTTCTGCCATACCACCTTGTTGGTCTCTGGGTCGATAATCTGCATGCGGGCGTTGCCGCTCACCTTCTTGTCGGAAGTATTGGAGAGCTTAGCCACGATGGTAGCCTTGTCGCCCTCACGCAGGAAGCGAGGCATGTTAGGCTGCACCATCACGGTTTTCTGAGCCACAGCCTCATCTACCAGCAAACCGTTGCGCATCTCCTTGTCATGAGCCAAGCCCATGAACTTCCAGGTAGTCACGCTTTCTGGCAGGGTGAATCTGATGGCTACATTGCCCTGATCATCACTCTCCAGGGCAGGATAGAAGAAGGCAGTCTCGTTCAGGTTCTCGCGCACCTGTACCTTGTCGAGGAACTGGTCTGCATCTGAGCCAGAACCGCCAGCAAACTGCGGCATCTCTTCTACTACATCAAAAACCTTGTTGGCAGATGGAGCAGCAGCTCCTACACGAACCATCTTAGAACCACGAATTCTCATGACTTTCGCTTCTTCTCGAACCAGCTCGTCTTTCTGTACACGAACGGCCTCAACGGTTCCGCCAGAAGAACGTTCCAACTTGCTCAGCTCCACCGCTTGCATATAAGCATAATAACTAAAGTATTTGCCATCAAACTTATCCACGTCCAATTCCTTCTCGTCATAATACTTGGTAGGATAAACGCCATCCAAGTAAAATGAACGGAAACTGAGGTTGTGCTTCCAGTAGCAGTTTGGCAAACTCTGATAGAAGCCCAGGGAGAAATTCCAGGAATGCGGAGCTATCTGGTCGAGCGACTTGTCATAGAGCACACTCATCAGCTGCGCCTTGGCTGGCTTACCGTCAGGGGTGGTAATCTTCAGCGTCCACTCCTCCTTCTGTCCAGGGGTCAGACGGTTGCGGAAGGTTTTCCAGGCGATGTTCAGTTTCTTCTCAGGCAAAGGACGGGCGATGCTCATCATTCGGGTATAGCACTTGCCTTGCTTTACGAAACTATAGTTCAGTACGATGCCCGATGCATACTCCTCCTTGTAGGTGAAAGGCAGAGTCACGATACTGTCGCCCAACTCCCAGGCACCTTTCTCCAGCAGTTTGTTGCCGGCGATGATGGAATAAACGATGTGTGCTCCGTTCTCCGAAGAGCCCACCTGGATATAGACCGGCTTGCCATCACGAGGGAAGGTCTTGGAAGTCTGATAATACCATTCAGTAGTTGGCTCCATCGGATGGGTATCCTTCATACTGAAGAGCGTGAACTTCTGCTGCAGGGTATCTGTTCCGCAGATTGCCTCCATCTCATGTACACCTGATGGCAACACAGCCATAGAAACCGGCGCATTTGCCTCGGCATCCTTCCATTCGCCCTTGTCGATGCGATACTTCAGATTGCTGGCTATCTCCATGCCACTGGCATTGCGGTAAGCGAAGGTCACCATCTTCAGACTGTCTGTCTCGATACGTTTAGGAAGATCCACCGTGAGAATAGTTGGCTTGGTGCCCAGAGGCAGATTCATTACACCCTCGTGGCTCTCGCCGCTGATGTCGGTGACAATAGCTGAGACCTCGAAGTTGAAGAAACGGGCCTTGCGCATGAAATCGCTCATATCAGCCTCGTCTTTTCCTGACAGGGAAGCCTCCAGCGGAATCTCTACATCGAAGGTTCCGTCCTCACGAGTCACGCAACTGTCGGTCTTCACCAACTGTCCGGCAGAGCCTGCGCCCCACCACCAGAGCTGGTTTCTGCGGGTCACCTGATACTCCACCTTGGCACCCTGCACAGGCACACCGGCATAGGTCTTTGCCGAAGCCTTCACCACCACGGTATCGCCCCAGTTATATTTCTCATTCACCTTCGGGAAGGTAATCTCAAAGGTAGGACGTTTATACTCCTCTACTCTGACATATTTTGTTCCCGTACCATTCACGGAGATGGAATACTGTCCCGTCTGTCCGCCCTGAGGCAATTCGAAATCCACCGAAGCCGTACCATACTCATCGGTCGTAGCCTTCTGCTCAGCCACCTGCTTCCAGTTGGCATCTCGCAGGATAAAATTCAGTTCCATGCTCTTGCCAGGCACACTGGCATCCAAGCCCTTCTTCACGATGTAGGAAATGGCTGAGGCATGCACGGTCTGCCCCGGGCGATAGATGCTGCGGTCGGTATAAACCTGATATTTGGCATCATTATCTTTCTTCTCATAATAGCGGTCACGAGAAAGATAGATGCCCTTGGCAGGCGTAAACTTATCATTGCTGGTGGAAATCAAGATGTTTCCATCCACATTCTTGAAGTAAGCCTCTCCGTTCTCATCGGTCGTCAAGCGGGCATGAACCGTTCGTTTGTCCTTCTTCGTGTTGAAACCATACCACTGGTCATAGAGTTCAATCTTAGCCCCGGCAATAGGCTGACCATCGGTAGCATTCACCACTACATAGCGATGCTTATCATCAGGCAACTGCTGTATCATCACCGCCAGATTGCTCACATAGAAGAGCTGTCGCTGCGGAGCGATGCCCGTATTATCCGAAGTTACCTCCATCAGATAAGCACCCAGCGGCAGATTGCCACCGATTTCGATGGAATCCTTCACCGTTTCATAATCCGGCCGACCGTAATAGTTGCGGCTGAAATCCTTCTGATGCAGCTTCGTAGTCTTCTTCAGAAGCATCTTATAGGTAGCCTCATTCTGGGCATCATATTCATTATCCGCCGTGATGTTGAGGCGGGAGATGCTGATCTTCACGTTCTGCAGATTGCGCACGTCCAGATACACCCACGCCTTCTCCCCAGGTCGCAACACCTGCGGCATCCTCTTCACCTGGAACATCGGTTCGGTGAGTCGCTTCTGCGCATTTCGCAGTTCGTTCATTCTCGACCATCCGCCCCAGCGGCTCAGCGCAAAGTTGATATAGTTGAGCTTATCCAGCGGTTTGGCATCGGTGGCACCTTCCATGAAGCGGAAGTGCTCCACGGCAAGTTCGCCTGCCTCCGGAATATCCTGATATACGTGGATGAGCGAGTCGATGGTATGCAGATACTTCGACTTCCTTACCTCTCTTACGTCGTCCTGACGGTATTTCTCGATGAGTTTGTAGGCACAGAGACAAGCCGCACCCCTATTTCCCACCTTATTATAATAGGTGTACATCAGATGATACGCCTCCTTGCTATCTGCCTCGAAACCGACGAGATGCAGCAGATCGTTGTTGAAGGAACTGCCATCCACGCCCTTCATCGCCAGCGGCACATACTCAGTAGAAGCATGCTTGGCAAGGAGTTCAGGCTGTTCCAGGGCCTTCTTGAAGTACTCCTCACTCTTCTTTAAGTTCACCTCCCGCTGGCTCTGATAGTAAGAAGCATCCTCCCTCTGTTCCTGGGTAGCATCATCCACATCAATTCCGTAAGTATTGTCATGATACACCTTGCCCAGCACGGCATATCTCACCGCCTTCAATGCAGGGTCGTTCACCTTCAGCACCTCGGCTTCCATCCGCTTCACGTTCGGCGTCAGCGAGTCGGCAGAAATCTCTTTCCAGAGAATCATCTGCCTCATCTCAGCCGCCATCAGCTGGCCGTAGTCTTTAGCCGCCGAAGCCTTGGAGATGATTTTCTTCATCACCCCAATCTCGCTCCTAGGCTGATCCTTCCGAGCGATGATGTCAGCTTGCTTCCACAAGTTGTCGTATGTCTGTGCCGCAGCCTGCGTCAGGGCAAACACGGCAATGATGAGTGTTAGAATGTTTCTTTTCATAAGCCAACTGTATATTATGTTAATTATAACCTGTTAAACATCAAACTTTCTAGTGCAAAAATACAAAAAATATCTGTTTTCTAACCTTTAAACTGAAACTTTTTGCTATCTTTGCACCAAAATAATATATTTTACCTAAAAATAAACATTAAAAAAACAATGGTAGAGAAAAAGTATGGTCATTTTGATGACGCCAATCGCGAGTACGTGATTACAGATCCCAAGACTCCATGGCCTTGGATCAACTATTTGGGTAACGAGGATTTCTTCTCGCTCATCTCAAACACAGCAGGTGGTTATTCCTTCTACAAGGATGCCAAGTTCCGCCGTCTCACCCGTTATCGATACAACGGTGTGCCGATGGATAATGGCGGTCGCTACTTCTATATCAAGGATGGCGATACCGTATGGAACCCAGGGTGGAAACCTTGCAAGACACCGCTCGACAGCTACGAGTGCCGCCACGGCATGAACTATACCCGCATCACGGGCAGCAAGAACGGCGTGGAGGCGAG